>Ga0228703_1000752_pt1 | contig 21911 bp, 19 predicted proteins | sample McNCre217_Aug_MG_3_FD_178020 | JGI IMG/M metagenome (GOLD analysis project Ga0228703, IMG submission 178020) | Freshwater microbial communities from McNutts Creek, Athens, Georgia, United States - 29-17_Aug_MG | ecosystem: Environmental > Aquatic > Freshwater > Creek | place: USA: Georgia... | reverse complement strand
TGCTCAGATGGGCGGGCAAGATGCCGCCCGATGCACCACCGGGCAAATAGGCATACAAGGTGTGGCCATCCAACATGCCGCCGCAATACTCATCGACCAACTCTTGCAAGGTGATGCCTGCGGGTGCAAGCTTGACTCCGGGTTGTTTGACACGCCCGCTGACGCTGAAGCTGCGCAAGCCTTGGCGCCCATGGCGGCCAAAGCTGCTGAACCACTGCGGGCCTTTTTGCACAATATCGCGCACCCAGTGCAGGGTTTCTAAGTTGTGCTCCAACGTAGGCCGGCCAAACAAGCCCACTTGCGCAATGTAGGGCGGGCGCATGCGAGGCTCGCCACGTTTGCCTTCGATGCTTTCAATCATGGCCGACTCTTCACCGCAGATGTAGGCGCCTGCGCCACGTCGCAATTCAATCACGGGCAAGGGACATGGCGGATTGGCCTGCAGCGCGGCCAACTCTTTGTGCAGCATGTCGCGACAGCCGTGGTATTCGTCACGCAGGTAGATGTAGACAGCCTCAATGCCCACCACCTGCGCGGCGACCAGAATGCCTTCTAAAAAGCGGTGTGGGTCGCGCTCCAAATACGTGCGGTCTTTGAAGGTGCCGGGCTCGCCCTCGTCAATATTGACGGCCATCAGACGTGGCGCTGGCTGATCACGCACGATGCGCCATTTGCGTCCGGCGGGAAACCCCGCGCCGCCCAAGCCGCGCAGGCCTGAGTCTTCCATGGCTTGGAGCACCTGCTCGGCATCGGCTGTGCCTGCATGCAAAGCCGATGCCAGAGCGTAGCCGCCATCGGCGACGTAGGCCTCCAAATCGATGTAGTCGGTGGTGTTGCCTTGTGTGTGTTGTGCATTCACTGCCTGCGCCACGCGTTCGGGCGTGGCGTGCGGCACAGCATGCTGGTGCACTACGGCTACCGGCGCTTGCTCGCAGCGGCCCACACAGGGCGCGCTGATCACGCGGACCTCGCGACCCAAGATGTTGGGCAATTTAGCCAGCAAAGATTTGGCGCCGCCCATCTCGCAGCTCAGGCCGTCACACACTCGCACCGTCAGGGCCGCAGGCACGGCATCGTCGGGGATGACCTCGAAGTGGTGATAGAAAGTGGCCACCTCAAACACCTCGGCTTGCGACAGCTTCATCTCGTGCGCCAGCGCCACCAAGTGGCGTTCGTGCAAACCACGGTAGGTGTCGTTGAGCTGATGCAGATGCTCAATCAGCACATCGCGTTGGTGTGGCGCGTGACCAATCAGCGCACGCACTTCTTGCAGCGATGTTTCATCCGCTTGTCGCCCTTTGAGGTGACGAATGCGACGCAGGGTGTCGCGCAACTGATCAACGGACGTGGTCTGGGCATGCATGGCGCTTGAGAGGGTGTGAATTCTGAGGTCTGTATTTTCCCGCCAAACAGATGCAGACGGGTGCTTTGTTCGCTCTATGATTCTCGTCTATGAAATTCTTGAATTGGCCCATGCCCGCCCTGCTCGCTTGGAGTTTGGTTTGGCTGTGTTTTGAAGTGTTGAAGACCCTTGGCCTGCCCGAATGGGTGGCCATGGTGGCGGCCACGTTCCTGGGTGGCGCACTGACAACTTTGGTTCACACCCAAATGCGCCGCGCCTTGGTGGTGCTGGGTTTTCCGCTGTCGATGCTGGCCTCGTCGAGCAGTTTTGCCATGCCCTCGATCGGCTGGCTGCTGCTGCTGGGGTTGATTGTGCTGATCTACCCGCGCAAAGCATGGCGTGATGCGCCGTTGTTTCCCACGCCCAAAAAAGCACTCCAAGAATTGCCCGAGCACATCACCTTAGGCGCGGACGCACGTATTTTGGATGCAGGCAGCGGCTTGGGTGACGGCTTGATTGCGCTGCGCGCTGCGTTCCCACGCGCCGATTTGAATGGCCTGGAGATGAGTTGGCCGCTGCGCATTGTGAGCGCCTTGCGTTGCTCATTTGCGCGCATTCGCCAAGGTGATATTTGGCTGGCCGATTGGCGCAGCTACGACATGGTCTACATGTTTCAGCGCCCCGAGAGCATGCCGCGTGCGGTTGAAAAAGCCGAAGCTGAATTGCGCCGTGGCGCTTGGTTGGTCAGCCTCGAATTTGAAGCCCGCGAACTGGTACCCAACGCCGTGGTCTACGGCAAGGACGGGCGTCCTGTGTGGATGTACCAGCTGCCGTTCAAGCGCGTGGCGTAACGCGCGAAATAACCCGCAGTTTGTCGATGCGACGGCCATCGAGGTCGACCACCTCGATCAGCCAATCGCCGCACTCGACCCGATCCGCCACCGCAGGCAAATGGCCGCTGATGGCCATGACCAAACCGGCCACCGTGTTGTAGATGCCGCGGTCTTCATCGGGCAACTCGCGAATTTGCAAGCGGGCTTTGAATTCGCTCACCGGCATCAAACCATCCACCAACCAACTGCCATCCGCAGCTTGGACCGCCCAGGCTTCATCTGTGGCGGTGGCTTGCAACAGTTCGCCGGTGATGGCTTCGAGCAAATCGCGCGGCGTCATCAAACCTTGCACCACGCCGTATTCGTCCACCACCAGCACCATGCGGCCGTGTGCGGTGGCCCGCTCTGCGGGGCGACGGAACTGCTCTAACAAATCCAAGCCACTCAAGGTCTCGGGCACAAAAGATACAGGTTGGGCCAAGGTCTCCACCGCCATGTCGGTGCCCGGCGGCAAGCGCAGCAGCTGCGACACGCTCACAGCCCCCACCACATCGTCCAAACCACCGCGACACACGGGGTACCACGAGTGCGCACCTTCGGCGCCCACTTGCGCCAAGGCTTGTGGCACCGGTGTTTTGGCGTCTAACCATTCGATGTCCGAGCGGTGCACCATGATGGAGGTGAGCGAGCGTTCATCGAGGTTGAACACGTTTTGCACCATCTGATGTTCGTGCTGCTCAATCACACCGGCGTCCACACCTTCGACCAAGCTGGCCGTGATTTCTTCTTCCGTCACCGTGCGCGCGCCGTGCACATTGACCCGCAGCAGCTTGAGCATGCCGCTGGTGCTGGCCGACAGAAGCTGCACAAAGGGCTTGGCCAGCGTCGCCAGCGCCAGCATCAACGGCGCTGTGACGCGTGCCACGGCTTCAGGATAGAGCTGGCCAATGCGCTTGGGTACCAACTCACCAAACAAAATCGTGCTGAAGGTGATGAGCGTGACCACCAAGGCGGTGGCCAAGCCTTCGGCAAAATGCTCGGTCACACCTTGCGCCAACAACCAACGTGACAAACCGTCGCTGAATGCAGCCTCACCCACAATGCCGTTGAGCACGCCGATGGAGGTGATGCCAATTTGCACGGTCGACAAAAACTGGGTCGGCTGCGCCATCAGACGCAGTGCAGCACGTGCGCCGGCATCGCCCGATTCGTCCAGCGCGGCCAAGCGTGCTTTGCGGCTCGACGCCAAGGCCATTTCAGACATGGCAAACACACCGTTGAGCAGTGTGAGCAAAACAATCAGCAGGATATCCATGCGTGGCAGTAAAAAATTAAAAGAGGCCGTGACGATCGGACTTTACTTGATTGCTTTTGGCATCAACCATCCACCGGATTCAACGGTGTTTCCAGCAGTAGCTGATAGAACGAAAGATCGAGCCAGCGCCCGAACTTGAATCCCACCTGCGGCAAGGTGCCTACATGCTTGAAACCAAGGCGCTCGTGCAAGGCAATGCTCTGGGCGTTGCTGGCATCGATGCCGCCCACCATGGCGTGGACATCGCGTTGCCGGGCAGCTGCAATCAGCGCTTGCATGATCTGAAAACCCAGCCTCTGGCCACGGTGATCCTTGTGCACATACACCGAATGCTCCACCGAGTATTTGTAGGCTGGCCATGCGCGAAACGAGCCATAGCTGCCAAATGCCAGCAATTGCCCCGCTTCATCCTCCAAACCAACAACCGGAAAGTTCCCCGCGTCCTTGGCGGCAAACCAGCTCTGCATGCTCGCCAGAGACCGGGGCTGATAGTCGTACAAGGCCGTGGAGGTGAGGATGGCCTCGTTGAAGATGTCCAGAATGGCGTGGGCGTGCCGATCATGGGTACACGCCACCAGATGATGCTTGGTCATGAACGCTCCAAGATAAATATTCGATGAATCAGGAAATTAAATCCCACGCGCTTTGAGCCATTCAATCAAGGCCTGAACTCTGGCCACCTTCATTCTGCGACGTGGCACATAGGCTTTGAACCAGTTTTCCTGGGGCGGAAATTTCGGCAGCAAAGCGACCAGTGCGCCAGTGCGCAGGTGCTCTTTCACCACATAGTTGGGCAGGATGGACACGCCCAACGATCGCAACGTGGCGTCCAGCAAGGTCATGTTGTCATCGGCTTGCAAACGGGCATGGACCTCGACCGAAATCACGCCGCGCGCACTTTGAAAGTGCCAGACAGACCCGGTCGCTGAGAACACCAAGCACGCATGGTTTGCCAAGTCGCGTGGATGTTCGATCTCAGCGTGTGCTGCCATGTATTGCGGGGTTGCACACAGGGTGGGTTGCACAGGACGCAAGGGCAGATCGACCACGCCTTCGTAGCTCGCCAGGCGACCGCTGATCGCCAAATCGAAGCCCCCTTCGACGGGATTGGTGGAGCGATCAACTAAAGCAATCTCGATCGTGATTCGTGGGTTATGCGCTAAAAACTCGTTGAGCAAAGGCCCCAGACGTTGAATACCCAGAGTGGTCGGCGCCATGAGTCGGATATGGCCTTCGAGCTTGCCATCGTCGCGCTCCACGGTGTCGAGCAACTCTTGCAGGTCTGACACCACGTCAACCGACTTGGCATGAAACTTTTCACCCGCTTCGGTCAAATTGACCTTGCGCGTGGTTCGTTCAAAGAGACGTGTCTTGAGATGCTTCTCCAAGCTGCTGATGCGCTTGGCCACCATGGAAGGAACAACGCCTAAATCTCTGGCTGCTTCCGAGAAGCTGCCACATCTGACAACGGCCATGAATGTTTGGATGTGGGAGATGTAATCCATTTGTGAATCATACTCATAACTGATAACCCATATTTCGAAAAATGATTCTTGATTTAGCTCAATAAACTTCAATCACATTATTCTTAACTTCCAAAAACTGGAGACAACATGAATCGCAAGAACTTCATTAAGAGCTTCGCAGCCATGGCTGCAGTGACGTGCCTCGCGAGCGGCGTGATGGCACAAGCTTTCCCCAACAAACCAATCAAAATCATCACGCCCTTCCCCGCAGGACAAGGTCCTGATGTGTTGTTGCGCATGGTGGCCGACAAGATGAGTGCTTCGTTGGGCCAAGGCGTGGTGATCGAGAACAAACCTGGTGCGAGTGGTTTCATTGCGTTCGATGCAGCCAAGCGAAGCCCCGCAGATGGCTACACGCTGGTACACATGGACAGCTTTCACGTCGGCACACACCCGCATCTGTTCAACCGCCTGCCTTACAGCGCGACCAAAGATTTCGACCCCGTCACGCCCTTGGTGCGCAACTACTTCTTTGTGGTGGTGGGTGCCAACTCGAAATACAAAACCATGGGTGAGCTGATTGCCGATGCCAAAGCGCGCCCAAACACCGTGTCCTATGGCTCTTGGGGTGTGGCGACGCCAGCACATTTGGGTGGTTTGTTGCTGGAGTCTTCGGCAGGTATCCAGATGAACCATGTGCCCTACAAGGAAGTCGCGCAGCTTTACCAATCGGTGGCCAATGGCGAACTCGATTGGGCGATTGGGTCTGCCGCATCGGCAGGTGCCTTGCTGCAAGCAGGCAAGGTTCGCTTCCTGGCTGCCGCAGCGCCCAAACGAATTACCGGTTACGAGAAGGTACCCACCTCGTCTGAGTCGGGCGGCCCTGCCAATTGGGCCGTTGGCGGTTGGAATGGCTTGCTGGTTCCAAAGGGGACGCCTAAAGAAATTGTGCAGCGCTTGAACGACAGCATTGTCAAAGCGATGCAAGCACCTGAGATCAAAGAGAAACTGGGGCCCTTCACCTACGAAAACTACACCATGTCGCCAGCAGACATGGCCAAGCAAATGGATGCAGAAGTGGCGAGCTGGGGGCCAACCCTGCAAAAAGCAGGCATCAAACTTGATTGATGTAGCCCAAGGTCTACGCCATGAATCCCAAACTGTTTGATGTCAAAGTCGCTCAGGTCAAGCAACTCACGCCGCGTGTGCGTGAGTATCTGTTGACCTCTGCGAACGGCACGGCATTGCCATCGTGGACGGCAGGTGCACACATTGCGCTTCATCTGACATCGCCCATCCGTGGGTTGGTGGTGCGCCACTATTCGTTGATCGGGGGTGATGGCGCGCATGACGATGCACCCAACACCTACCGCATTGCCGTGCAACGTGAGGAGCACGGGTTCGGCTCCAACCTGATTCATGAAACCTTCAAAGCCAACACCACGCTACGTATTGGTCCGCCCGTCAATAGCTTCGCTTTGGATCGCAACGCCTCCAAGGTATTGCTGCTGGCTGGCGGCATTGGCATCACACCGTTGGTGCCGATGGCTCGAAGCTTGCTGCGGCGTAAAAAACAGTTTCAGTTTGTGTACAGCGGCCGCTCGCCGGATCAAATGGCTTATGCACAAATCCTGCAAGAAATGTGCGGCAACAACATTCGGCTGCAATGCAGCGAGACCGATGGGATGTTGAATATTCGTGCCCTGCTTGAACAACAAGATGCCAACACGCAGGTGTATGTCTGTGGTCCCACGCCATTCATTGATGCCGCTCTCCAAGCAGCCAAAGAACTGAACTGGCCCGAAGACCGCCTGCGCAGCGAGGCCTTTATTTCATCAGTACGGGCCGGTGACACGCCGTTCAAGGTGTCCTTGCAAAGAAGTGGCCGCGAGGTGCAAGTGCGCGGCGACGAGAGCTTACTCGACGCACTCAGCCATGCGCGCATTCCAGTGTTTTGGGATTGCCGCAAAGGCGAATGCGGTTTGTGTGCCACCAAAGTTGTGTCGCATGACGGTGAACTCCAACACCGCGACCGCTACCTGACAGACGAAGAAAAGCAGGCCGGTCACAGCATGTGTCTGTGCGTTTCCAGAACCAGCGGAACAAGCCTGGTGCTTGATCTGTAACCCAGAGGTGAGATATGAATGCCGTGGTTGACCAACGTGTCATCGATCTAGAGAACGCCGACAACTTTGAGTTGGGCGGTTTTGCCAATCACAACACCCCCCTGATCCGTGATTGCTGGTATGTGGCCGCCTTGGCCCACGAGGTGTCGCGCGACGTCATCAGCAAACGCTTGCTCGGCGTGGATGTGGCGTTGTACCGCACACTGGCGGGCAAGGCTGTTGCCGTGCGCAACCGTTGTCCGCATCGTTCGTTCCCTTTATCCAAAGGCAAGCTCGAAGGCGATGTATTGGTTTGCGGCTACCACGGCATGGCGTTCAACGCGTCTGGCCATTGCGTCAAGATGCCCGCACTGCCGATTGTTCCGACACATGCGGATGTGCGCAGTTTCCCCGTGGTAGAGCAAGGCCCACTGGTCTGGATCTGGCTAGGCAATCCAGATCGGGCGGATGAATCACTTGTTCCTGACACCGAATGGCTGGCCAGCCCGCAGTGGAAAACGGTGAATGGGTTCTTTCCCATCAAGGCCGACTATGTGTCGATGCACGAGAACCTATTGGACCAAACCCATTTCCCGTTCTTGCATCCGGGCGCCATTGGCACACCCGAATATGCGCGTTCGAAACTAGATGCCCGCATGGATGGTGACAGTGTGGTGATTGACCGGGCCTTGCTGAACTCGCCGCCACCCGGCGTGTACGCGATGCCTACGGGCTTAACTGGCCAAGCTGTTGACCGCTTCAGTGAAGCGCGCTTTGTGTCCCCCGCTTTGCACCGTGCGTTCGCCCGCATCGTGGACAAAAACGACCCCAGCGGTAAGCCTCGCACCTACCGCTTCAACATCACCCACATCTTCACGCCTGAAACCAATCAGAGCATGCACTACTGGTGGTTTTGTAGTCGTGACTTCAAGCACGACGATGCAGCCATTGACGAACACCTGTCCACCGCATCCGCCAAGGCCTACAAGGAAGACGTGGATGCTTTGGAGTGGATCATGGACAACATCCTCCACGATGCAGAGCCCCAGTTCGATCTTCACTTCGCGCCCGACAAGCCCGGCTTGATGATGCGCCAGAGTCTTTACAAACTGGCCATGCGCGAAGCAGGCCCCTCTTTATGAAAGTATCACCATGAGCAAACCATTCTTTCGTGCCGATCAAGTCGGCAGCCTGCTGCGTCCTCAAGTGTTGATCGAAGCACGTGCCGCGCATGAAGCGGGCAAGCTCACGCTGGCCGAGCTTCGCCAGGTCGAAGATGCGGCCATCCGTGACGTGGTCAAGCAGCAAGAAGCCTGTGGCTTTCAGGTCATCGTCGATGGTGAATACCGCCGTGAAAATTGGTGGATCGATTTCATACGCGGTCTGTCGGGCATCGAGATTCGTGAAGGCCAAGCCTCGCAGGCATTCGTTGCGCCCAAGAAGCACGACTGCGGCCACGACCACGGCGATGAGGACGAAGGCTGGAAGTACGTACCCAAAAATGTCGTCACCACGGGCAAATTAGGACTTCCCAACTCGGTGAATGCGGGGGATTTTCAATACCTGCAGTCAACGACAGATCGGGTGGCCAAGATCACCTTGCCTTCGCCCACGCGTTTGCACTTCCATGGCGGCCGCGACGCGGTGCTGCGCGAGGCCTACCCCGACATCGAAGAATTTTTTGCCGATGTGGTGAAAATTTACCGCCGTGAAATTGCGGCATTGGAAGATGCAGGCTGCCGCTACATCCAGATCGATGATCCGTTGATGACCTACTTCATCAGCGATCGCTTGCGTGCAGAAATTGTGGCCAGTGGCGAAGATCCCGATGCGCGTTTGCGCAGGTACGTTGAACTCACCAACGCTTGCATTGCCGAGCGCCGCGCTGAAACAGCGATTGGTATCCACGTCTGCCGTGGCAACTCACGCAGCGGCTGGATTGCAGAAGGCGGTTACCAACGCATTGCCGAGACCGTGCTGGGTGGTTTGAAAGTGGACCATTTTCTGCTGGAGTATGACGATGAGCGCTCGGGTGACTTTGAACCACTCAAGGCAGTACCGCGTGGTGTCAGAGTGGTGCTGGGCTTGGTGACCACCAAGTTCCCGCAGCTTGAATCGGCCGATGACTTGGTGCGTCGCATTGACGAAGCCAGCCAATTCATTCCCTTGGAGGATCTGGCCATCAGTCCACAGTGTGGTTTTGCCAGCACAGTCGAAGGCAACATCATCACGCCCGATGATCAGTGGCGCAAATTAGAGCGAATCATCGAAGTTTCTCGTCGGGTCTGGGGTGATCAATAAGGACTGAACCGAACTTAAAGCAAGGAGCGCAGACTGAGCGCTGCCTCACGCAAAATTGGTGTCAAGTGCTTTTCCACGGATTCAGGGGTGTATTTCTTGATCTGCAACGTCATGCCAACGGCCCCTTTGCAGACGCCCCGCGTATCTTTGGCAACAACGGCAATACCAAACAAGCCCATGCTGCCTTGTTGCTCCCCAACCCAGTAGTCGCGTTGGCGAGCATCAATCACCATGGAACGGAACAAGACCGGATCGGTGACCGTTTTTTCGGTGAATTTATGAAACACGTGGGTAGCTATCCACTCATCCAGCAGCTCATCTGAAAGAGTGCTGAGCAGTGCAATGCCTGGGGCTACCACATGCGCAGGCATGCGCAAGCCAACCTGAAAACCGATGGACGCACTGGCGTTGGAGGTGCTGCGCGCCAGATAAACAATGTCATGCCCGTCGAGCACACTGAAAGAAACAGTTTCACCGCTTTGGACAGAGGCCCGCTGAATCACAGGCTGAACCAGGCGGGGCAATCGTGCAGATGAAAGATAACTTTGCCCCAACCTCATCACGCGGGGCAGCAACCAGAATTGCTTGCCATCGGTATCGGCGTAGCCGTAATGGCACAGGCTGAGCAGATAACGCCTAGCGGCCGGACGAGTCAGTCCCGTTCGTTTGGCAAGCTCGCTGGTCGTGAGTCGAACATGGTCATCATCAAATGCCTCAATCACCTGAATGGTCTTGCCCACACCTTCGACCAAATCACGCGGCGAAACAGCTTGACGTTCACTGCTTGGTATGTCGTTTGGATTCATCTGGTTAGCCACTCTGTGATCAAGGTCTGGAGGCTAGAGTTTACCCATGAGGCGTTGACTCAGCGTACAAATTGAACGCTTATCGTACGCATATACGCAGCACATCGACCAAATAGCACGCCCAAGCCTTATGGTTAAACCTGTACTTTCATTTAGAGGACAACATGAATAAATCTCTGCTCAAAGGCGTTGCCGCATTTCTTCTCTTCGCAGGAACAGCAACTTATGCGCAGCCCGTCAAGATTGCGGGCTTGGCCGAACTTTCGGGACCTGGTTCAACGTCAGGCACGCATTTCAAAGCAGGGGTTGAGTTAGCCGCTAAAGAAATCAACGCGGCCGGAGGGATTTTGGGGCGAAAGATTGAACTGGATTTCGCTGATACCCAATCCAGCCCATCGGTTTCCAAAGGACTGACAACCAAGGCTGTAGATGACGAAGCGTACGCCATCATCGGTCCTGTGTTTTCGGGTTCAGTGCTGGTCAGCAGTGAAGTGGCCAAACAGGCAGAAACGCCTAACTTCGTAGGCGGTGAAGCGACATCGATTACCGAGCGCGGCAACAACTTTGTATTCCGCACCTCCTTCTCACAAGCCAAGGCGATGCCCAAGGTTGGTCGATACATTGCAGAAGAGATAAAGGCCAAGTCCGTCGCCATCACCTACGTCAACAACGATTTCGGCAAAGGCGGACGTGATGCGTTGGTGAAAGATCTGCAAGCACGCGGAATCGCCGTGGTGGCAGAGATACCCACCGACAGTGGTCAATTAGATTTTTCCAGTGTCATGATCAAAGTGCGTCAGAGCCAAGCGGATGTGCTTTTTGCGTACTACACCGTGGATGAGTCAGCACGTCTCTTGATAGAAGCACGCAAGCAAGGCTACGCGAAACCCATCCTGGGCGAGACCACAATCATGCAGCAAAGCGTGATTGACCTCGCTGGAGTCGCTGCCAATGGCGCGCGCGGTCACGTGGGCCTGACGATTGATGCACCGAACCCCTTAGTGAAAGGGTTTTCCGAAAAATTTGAACGCGAATACAAGTTCAAAAGCAGTCACGAAGGGATCAAAGGCTATACCAGCTTGTATATCTTGAAGGCCGTGACCGAGAAAGTCGGCAAATTTGATCGCAAAGCGTTCGCCCAGGCCATGAAGAATGTGCGACTCAGCGCTAAGGATTACCCCGGGATTCTGATGGATGTGGTCTACGATGACAAAGGCGACATTGACCGTGAAAGCTTCATCGTAGAGGTGAAAAACGGCAAGCAAGTGGTTGTTAAAACCATGCCTCCTTCTGGCAAATAAGCGTCATGGCAACGATGAATACCAACAACAAATCTGACTCTTCACCTCGCCGCATCCGAAGAGTGGTGACGGGACACGATGCCCAAGGGCGTGCAGTGGTGTTGACAGACACCCCTGCTCCCAATGTGACTGTACGCGAAGCCACAGGGGGCATTGTGTCGACCCTGTTGTGGGTCACGGACCAGACACCTGCTGACCTGAACGGCACGAAGGACCAAGCGGACCGCGTCATGGGCGTGCCGCCTCCTGCTGGCGGCTCGGCGTTCAGGATTGTGGAGTTTCCTCCATTTAAGCAAGAGCTCATGGATACGAGCCCAGAAACAGCGCGCAAAGATTGGGGCATGGAAGGTCACGCACTGCCGGGCGTGTCACCGCGACATCCACACATCCACCGAACACGTACGGTGGATTACATCGTGGTGTTGGAAGGTGAAATTGACATGCTTTTGGATGAGGGTGAAGTTCATCTGTGCGCCGGAGATACGCTGATACAAAGAGGAACCAATCACGCGTGGGTGAACCGTGGTCACCAGCCTTGTCGGGTGGCGATCATCTTCACGGATGCCACAGAACCTGAGGAGATCAAGCACTTGAATGGCTCGAAATGAGTCATGCACGTGAATTGATGGTGATCCCTTTTCTGGGAGAGGCGATCGCACAGATTCGATCTCCCGCCCTGATCAACGCTTTGTTCGCGCGTTACAACAAAAATTGTTTGGTCGTTCCCTTGAAGGTGCCACCGACTGAGTTCGTTCGTGTCGCGCCATCCTTGTTAGCCGTGACCAATGTGTGTGGAATTATGTTGACCAATCCACACAAGGCCAGCGCCTTGGCGTTGGCCGATCATGTCGATTTATCCACCCAGCTGGCTGGTGGCGCAAATGCCTTGCGACTCACCCCTCAGGGGAACATTGAAGGCGCCATGTTTGATGGCGTGGGGCTGGTCAAAGCGCTGCGACATTGGGATGTTCCACTCGATGGTCGGCGCGTATTGATCGTGGGTTGCGGTCGTGCGGGTAGGGCCGTGGCTGCCGAACTTGCAAAGTGTTCCTTGAACACCTTGGCGTTGTTTGACCCGTCATGTGTGTCTCTCGCGGAGTTCTCGTCCGCCCTGAACGTACAGATGCAAACCACGGTTCAAGTGCTGCGCAAGTTGGATTTGGAGGCGTTCGATTTGGTGATCAATGCCACAGCCTTAGGCACCAAAGCAGATGATCCCTTGCCATTTGATGTTTCAAAACTAACCCCACAAGCCATCGTTGTGGACGTCGTCATCACGCGTCACGCTACGCCCTTGTTGGAAGCCTGCAGAAGACGCGGCATCACCGCTTATTCGGGTCACGAAATGCTGACGCAACAAATACCAGAATACCTTCGCTTTTTGGGAATGCCTGACTTAGCGACTCAAGCCGAGAGAGATTTTGATTTCATTCGACAGTTATTTGATGTGCCGCGCGATGAAGATGTGAAATAAAGTGACGAATCGCGGGCGACACCACCGAACTGCTGCGAATGATGATGCCCACCGTCAACGGTAAGCCTGATTCTTGAACAGGCACACGCGCAATGTTCTGCCCCAGCGGGTGCGAAATGATTTGCTCAGGCATCAAGCCCAACAGGTCTGCCGAGCCTAGCAAAGCAAGCAGCGCCAGCGTGGAATTGACCATGGCCCCAGCGGGCGGCGCGGGCATGCCATGCGACTCGAACAGCCGCGAGACATAACCTGTCTGCTGTGAGTTGCCTGTGTAAATCCAGGACTCGGTGGCCAGATCAGCCAGTTTTTTGGCGCGCGCATGACGGCTGCCCCGTCTTGCCACCACCACCATTTTGGTTTCCATCAAGGACTCGGTGATGAACTCTCCTGGCGGCAAGCCCTCTGGGATGCCACCCACCACCAAATCGACCTCGCCTTTTCTGAGCTTTTGCAGCTGCTCAACGAACATCTCCTCGCTCACACGCAAGCGAATTTCAGGAAAAGCCCGGCTGTAAGTGCGCAAGGTCTCCGGAATTAACAGCATCATGGCCACCGGTACAGCGGCCACGTTGAGCTCGCCGCGCATTTTTCCGTCCATTTGCTGAATCAGCTCGGTCGCGGTGGATAGTTCGCCCAAAACTTTTTGAGCATGTTCAAACAGCACTTGTCCTTGTGCTGTGGCCATCACACCTTTGGAATGCCTCTCCAGCAAAGGCGCAGCCAGTTCGATTTCGAGCTCACGCACCAGCTTGGTCAAGGCGGGCTGAGAGGTCCCCATGCGGCGCGCTGCACTGCGCAAACTGCCCTCTTCAATGGCCGCAACGATGGCCTGCAGTGCGGTGATTTTCATGGCAACCCAAGAGTTTTGCGATAACAAAATGATATCGCGAATCGAATTTCAACATCTGTGCACACGGCGCAATGTTTTTCACAATCGCGGTTTTCTCGCCCACCCGTCCCCACATTCATTTTGAAAACAGGAGCATCTGCCATGATCCGTCGTCTCTTTTCTGTCCTGGCCCTGGGCCTGGCTTTGTCTGCTCACGCTCAGACCTTTCCAGCGAAACCCGTTCGCATCATCACCCCCTTCCCGGTGGGCAGCGGTCCTGAAGGTGTGGCCCGTTTGGTCGCGGACAAACTTTCCAAAACATGGGGGCAGCCGGTCACGGTGGAAAACCGTCCTGGTGGCAACGGCTTCATCGCCATTGACGCGTTCAAACGCGGCGCCACCGATGGCAGCGATTTGATCCAGCTCGACAACGTGCACCTCACGGCTTACCCGCACTTGTTTAAAAAACTGCCTTACGACGCCAAGACCGACTTTGATGTTTTGCTGCCTTTGTTCAAAACGTATTTCTTTTTCACCACGTCCACCGAGAGTAAATACAAAAACGTGGCTGACATCGTGGCCGACGCCAAAGCCAACCCGGGCAAGCTCAACTACGGCTCCTGGTCGGTCGGCAACCCGGTGCACCTGGGCTCTGCTTTGTTTGAAACCGTCACCGGCACCGAGATGCAGCACGTGATTTACAAAGAAACATCGCAGCTCTACACCGGCGTTGCCACAGGCGAACTCGCATTTGCATTGGGCACCAGCGCCACGGCAGGTCCGTTGTACCGCTCGGGCAAGCTCAAGTTTCTTGCCATTGCAGCGCCACGTCGGCTGCAAGCCTACAAAGACGTGCCCACCGTGGCAGAAGCCGGTGGTCCGAAAGACTTTGAAGTAAGTGGCTGGACGGCCATTGCTGCACCCAAAGGCTTGCCCAAGGCAGTGGCCGACAAGATCAATGCCGACATTGCCAAAGCCTTGGCCGAGCCTGATGTGCGTGAGAAGTTTGTGTCCTTCGGCTACGAGCCGTTCACGCCAACCCGCGAACAGTTTGTGCAATACATCCAGGCCGAGTCCACACGCCAAGCGGCGGTGATTCAAAAGTCCAAAGCTGCGCTCGACTGAAGCACAGACGGATACACACCTGACTGGCAATTCAGCGCATCGGATTACATCGAATAAAACTGGAGACTTGGATGAAACAATATTTCAACTGGATGGCAGCCTCTGCGGTGTCGATTGGCCTGGCGGCTTGCTCATCGCCACCGACCGTTGTGGGAACAACCCCATTGCGTTCGGTCGATGCTGCTCGGGCCTGCGACACCTTAATCGGACTGACGGTGCCAGTCGCGGCGATCGGACTTCCTACCCAGGGTGCCAAGGTACTGGCTGCCGTTGAGGTGAAGGATACCGATGCATCAGGGGCGCCAAGGGCTTACTGCAAAGTAACCGGCCAGATTCAGTCTGTCGACACCGCAGCTTCACCGATACGCTTTCAAATCAATTTGCCACAGCAATGGAACCAGCGCGCTTTGCAGTTCGGTGGCGGGGGCACCAACGGTCGTGTGATCACAGCAGATGGTGGCTTCACTGGTGCACCCATCAAACTGGTAACACCTCTGGCACGTGGGTACGTGACTTTGGGCAGCGACTCTGGCCACGATGCAACCACCAAGCCACCGTTTGACACCAGCTTTGCACTCAATCAAGAGGAGCTCATGAACTTTGCCCAATGGCAAATTAAAAAGACGCTTGATGTTGCCAAGCATCTGATGCAGCTGGTTTACGGACAAAAACCCGTCTATGTTTACTTTGCAGGAGCATCCCAAGGTGGGCATGAAGCGTTTGATGCCGCTCAGCGCTACCCGCAAGACTACAACGGCGTCATTGCTCAGTATCCGGCTTACAAGGTCATCAACATGTGGTTGGGCGCGCAAGCGCAAGCTCAAGCGGTGTACGGACGTCAGCTGGGTGTAGCGAGTCCAACTTGGCTAAGCCCAACCAAAGTGGCCCATCTGGTCGCCCATGTTCGCAAGGAATGCGATGCCTTGGATGGTCTGGCCGATGGCATCATCAGCAATGTCGTGGCATGCAATGCACGTGTAACCCCGCAATCCATCAAGGCGCAACTTCGTTGTCCAGACGGCAAGGACACCGGAGACACCTGTTTGTCTGATCAACAACTCGAAACCGTCCGCAAGATCGCATCGCCGGTGCAATTTGATTTTCGATTTGCCGACGGTAGCAATGGCTATCCCCGTTGGCCCATCTTGGAAGGCGCAACGTTTGCCGGAGTCGAGCACCTGGGCAAGACCCCGGTGGCCGATGTGAGCAAGCTGCCCTTTGGTCCCGATGGTTCGGCCTTTCAGCTGTTCCCAGCCAAGGGCGGCATTCAAGGTTTCATCACACGCGATTTCAAACAAGATCCGTTGGCGTTCGAACCCAATCAGTGGGTCAGCCGAATTTTGCAAGTGTCCGACTGGGCTGATGCAACGAGCACCGATTTGCAGCGCTTTGCAGCACGGGGCGGCAAGATGCTGTTGACTCACGGGAGCATTGATGATTCGATCTCCCCGCACAACTCGATCGCTTATTGGGAGCGTTTGCAGTCTGCCAACGGCAGCGACACGGTTCGCACATTTGCACGTTTCTACCTCATTCCAGGCTATGGCCACGGCAACGGCTTGTTCAAGTCGACCCACGACTGGCTCGGCACACTGGAACGCTGGGTTGAGCAAGGCCAAGCCCCTTCAAAATTAGTGGCCATGGACGACAACAACGGTGAACACAGCAAAGCCACGAATGGCCGCACTCGCCCCTTGTGCGAATACGGCAGTTACCCACGTTATACGGGTCCAAGCCCAGCGAGCCAAGCACAGGCGAACGACGCAGCGCAATTCACCTGTACCCCTCTTTGACGCGGTGAATTGAACACGAAAAAAAAGGACAAACTCTATGGCACGCATCATCGGAGGCATTGGCGCCTCGCACTCGCCCACCATTGGTTACGCCAAGGACACGGGTAAGCAGCACGACCCCGCTTGGAAGCCAATCTTTGATGGCTTCGATGTCATCCGCAACTGGGTGCATGAGAAAAAAGTGGATGTGCTCTTCTTCATCTACAACGACCACATCACCTCGTTCTTCTTCGATCACTATTCTGCCTATGTCTTAGGCGTGGATGATCGCTATGAAGCCGCCGACGAAGGCGGTGGTCCGCGTGACGTGGCACCAGCCATGGGCCATCTGGGTTTGTCGCAACACATTGCCATGTCGCTGGTGGCGGATGAGTTCGACATGTCGTTCTTCCAGGGCAAACCGGTAGACCACGGCTTTTTGTCGCCGCTGTCGATGCTGGGTGATGCCAACGGGCCTTGGCCGGGACAAGTGGTGCCGCTGCAAGTGGGTGTGTTGCAACTGCCTGTCCCGAGCGCCAAGCGCATGTGGAAGATGGGCCAAGCGCTGCGCCGTGCGATTGAGAGTTACCCCGAAGACCTCAACGTGGCCATCATGGCCACAGGTGGTTTGTCGCACCAAGTCCACGGCGAACGGGCTGGATTTTTAAACGAAGCGTGGGATGCAGAGTTTCTCGACTTGTTAGAGAAATCCCCCGAACAACTCGTGAACATGCGTATCGCCGAGTACGCAGCCAAAGGCGGTATGGAGGGCGCCGAAGTCATCATGTGGTTGATCATGCGTGGCGCTCTTTCAGACCAGGTGAAACTGGTGCACAAACAAACCTATGCCCCCTCGGTCACCAATATCGCCACCCTCGTGTTTGAAGACCTGGGTGGCCCGCCTGATGCGGCTACCGTCAAGGCGCATCGCCAGCACATGGATTACGAGCTCGAAGGTGCAGGCGCTTTGCAAGGCACCTACCCCTTCACCCATGCGCGCAGCCATGCCAACTACCGCATCAACCACTTCTTGCATGAGCTGATCAACCCAGCGCATCGTGCGCGTTTTGTGAACGACTTTGAAGCACTCGCCAGCGAATACGGTTTGAGCGAAGAAGAAAAAGAATTAATCCGTGGCAGGAAGTGGATTGAGATGATCCGACGTGGCGTGATTTTCTTTGTGTTGGAAAAAATGGCCGCCGTGCTCGGTGTGTCCAACCCCGAGGTTTATGCGGCGTTTCGTGGCGAGACGATTGAAGAATTTCTGGCCACACGCAAAGTCGCCATGCGATATTCGGTCGCTGGGGGAGACAAGGTCAAGCAAATGGACAAGGCATAACAGACGCATTGATACCGCAGGCGCTGCTGCACGCGTAAACTTTGGCTTTTCAAAACAGGATCGCCATGGTGAATATCGCATCGGCACAAGCAGCCTCAGAACTGCTGGTGCGACATTGGAAAGAAGGCACAAGCTTGGCAGCCTTGCCTGCCGAGCTACGCCCCACAAGCCGTGAAGCGGGTTATGCCGTGCAGGCTCACATCGAAGCGATCAGCCAGCAGCCGCTGTTTGGCTGGAAGATCGCGGCGACCAGCGCAGCGGGCCAACAGCACATTGGGGTGGACGGGCCGATCGCGGGCCGCTTGCTGGCCGAGATGGTGCACCAAGACGGCGACACCCTGCCCTTCGGTGCCAACCGCATGTGTGTGGCAGAGGCTGAATTTGCCTTTCGCATGGGCCGTGATCTGCCCCCGCGCAGCGCACCTTATGAGGTACATGAGGTGCTGGATGCGGTGTCAGATCTGCACCTCGCCATCGAGATTCCCGACTCTCGCTACACCGATTTCGCCACCGTGGGTGCCCCGCAACTGATCGCTGACAACGCCTGCGCTCACCAATTCGTCCTCGGCCCCCAAGCGCCCGAGCTGTGGCGCCAGCTCGACTTGTCCTTACACCGCGTGGTCGGCCAGGTAAGCCATCGCCTCACTCGCGATGGCATTGGCTCCAATGTGTTGGGCGACCCACGCATCGCACTCACTTGGCTGGCCAACGAGTTGTCGAATATGGGCGTCACATTGGCAGCGGGCCACGTCGTGACCACGGGTACCTGCCTGATACCGCTCGAGATTAAACCCCAAGACGCCGTGACGATTGATTTCGGTGTGCTGGGTCACGTCAATTGCAGCTTCACCAAGACTTGAGTCACCCCATCGGAGATTTCTGTTCATGCACATCACCCACATTCACACCACGCCTGTGCTCGCGCCTTTGCCCCGTCCCGTGCGTACGGCGTCGGGCACGATTGGCCAGTTCCCTCTCGTCTTGATTGATGTAGTAACCGATGGCGGTGTGGTCGGCCGCGCCTACGCGCAGGTGTATTTACCCGAACTGCTGCCTGCGTTGAACCAAGCCGTGACCAATCTCGCGGGCATGGTCACGGGCATGCCACTGACACCACGTGACATTCACAATCACCTGTTGCAGCGTTGTCGTTTGTTTGGCATGAAGGGCTTGCTCGGCGTGGCCTTCGGCGGACTCGACATGGCGCTGTGGGACGCGTGGGCACGCGCGCGCAATGAACCTCTGGCGCGCGCGCTCGGTGCCGAGTTGCGCCCTCTTAAGGCCTATCACAGCGTGGGGTTGTACGACGCGAACACAGTGATCGAGATCGTCGAAGAAACACTGGCTGCAGGTTTTTCTGGGCTCAAGATCAAGGCTGGCTTTGCCACCTTTGCAGAAGATCTGGCCGCCATCCGCGCGGCTAAAAAAGCGCTGGGTAACGCCGTCTCGCTGATGATCGACTACAACCAATCGCTCAGTTTTTCAGAAGCCATGGCGCGCTGCAAGGCCTTGGATGACGAAGGGCTGGCATGGATTGAAGAACCTCTGCTCGCTGACGATCTGGCGGGCTGCGCCCGCATTGCAGACGCCGTCACCACACCGATTCAAATTGGCGAAAACTTTCACGGATCGTCTGAAATGCGTGCAGCGATTGCTGCCCGAGCCTCCGATTTGGTGATGCCTGATGCCCAGTTCATCCATGGGGTGACAGGTTGGTTGGAAGCATCGGCGCTGGCCCGCACCGCCGGGCTGCCCATGTCGTCGCACACCTTCGTGGAAGCCAGCGCGCAACTGCTGTGCGCCACGCCCACGGCAGATTGGATTGAAGTCATGGATGCGGCAGGTGGTCTGCGACAAGCCCCCTTGCAAATCAAAGACGGCATGCTCACGCCCTGGAATACACCTGGCATTGGCTTGGAATGGCGCGAGGACATGGTGGCACGCCACCGCGTCTAACGTCACACACACCATGGCACTTTATTTAGTCGGTGACATCCAAGGCTGCGATGAGGCACTGGAGCGTTTGCTCACGCAGCTCGCGTTCTCACCCAGTCGTGACACCCTGTATGTGTTGGGCGACTTGGTCAACCGAGGCCCTGACAACGTGGGGGTGTTGCGCCGCTTGATGGACTACGGCAGCAGCGCGCGCTGTGTGTTGGGCAACCATGACTTGCATTTGCTGGCGGTCTCGCAAGGCGTGCGTCCTTTGCATCGCCAAGACACAGTGCAAGACATTTTGCAATCCCCCGATCGCGTGGCACTGTTGAACTGGCTGCGGCAGCAACACATGGCTTTGCAAGTGGGTCAAGTGTTGATGGTGCATGCGGGCGTGTTGCCACAGTGGACAGCCACACAAACTTTGGCTCTGGCGCATGAAGTAGAAACCGTGTTGCGCGGCGACGCCTTGGCCACCTTCTTACCGCAAATGTATGGCGGCCTGCCCAATCAGTGGCGCGACGATTTAAGAGGTGCCGACCGTTTGCGCGTGATTGTCAACGCCCTCACCCGCCTGCGTTTTTGCGATGCACACGGCGCGATGGACTTCAGCGTGAAAGAAAGCGCAGACAAAGCCCCTGCCCACCTGATGCCTTGGTTTGAGGTGCCCGAGCGTTGCACACAGGATGTGATGGTGGCCTTTGGCCATTGGTCCACCTTGCAGGCGATTGACCGCAAGGACGTGGTGTGCTTAGACGATGGCTGCGTGTGGGGTGGCTGCTTGAGCGCGCTGCGCTTAGACAGCGGCGAGGTCAGCGACGCCAGCACTTTAGAGCGCGTGAGCGTGAAGTGCCCACCGACCTTAGACCCTTTGGCTTGAGCGCACCTTGCGCGTCAAACCACACCTAGCTCACTCCGCTGTTTTGAACAGCGCCGCCACTTTGCGCTTGGGCTTGATGTTGGGGGACTTGCGCAAGGGTTCTTGCTTGAACTGGGGCGCATCTGCGGCGAGCACGGGTTCTTCGTAGGGCTTGTCAAAAAACGGATCGTGGGACACGCGAGGTCCCAAGGCGTAGCCGTTGTCGCGGCGGCTGCGCGAAGCGCCACCGCTGGATTCACGCGATTCGCGGGAGTCACGCGATCTGTCGTGGCCCTCGTGGCGACGTCCGTCGTCATCGCCACGGCGGCCGGTGTGGCTGCGCTCGCGCGAACGGTCGTGCTCCACGCTCACGGCTTCCAAGGTGATCTTGGTTTTGAGTAATTTCTCAATGTCGCCCACCAAGCGCTGGTCGCTGCTGGACACAAAGCTGATGGCATGGCCCAAAGCGCCTGCGCGACCTGTGCGGCCAATGCGGTGCACATAGTCTTCGGCGTTGAACGGGATGTCAAAGTTGAAGACCGCAGGCACGTCTTTGATGTCCAAACCACGTGCGGCCACGTCGGTACAGACCAGCAAATCCACCTCGCCTTGTTTGAAGCCTTCGAGCGCTTTCAGACGTTCGTCTTGGCTCTTGTCGCCATGCAAGGCGCTGGTGCGGAAACCATCGCGCTCCAACGAGCGCGCCAAACGTGCGCAACCGAGTTTGCTGTTGCAAAACACAAAGGCTTGCTTCATGCCGTTGGCTTTGATCAACTGGCGCAACGCGTTGTATTTGTCATCCACGCTCACGCTGTAGAACTGCTGCGTGATGGTGGCGGCGGTCTCATTCGGACGCGCCACCTCGATGGTGATGGGGTTTTGCAAATAGCTGCCCGCCAAACGTTTGATCTCGGGCGAGAAGGTGGCCGAGAACAGCAACGTGGTGCGCTGCTTGGGCAAGTGGCTCAAGATGCGTTGCAAGTCGGGCAAGAAGCCAATGTCCAACATGCGGTCGGCTTCGTCGAGCACCACATATTCGACTTGGTTGAGCACCGCGTTCTTGGCTTCGATGTGGTCGAGCAAACGTCCTGGTGTGGCCACCAAGACTT
>Ga0228703_1000749_pt1 | contig 22004 bp, 19 predicted proteins | sample McNCre217_Aug_MG_3_FD_178020 | JGI IMG/M metagenome (GOLD analysis project Ga0228703, IMG submission 178020) | Freshwater microbial communities from McNutts Creek, Athens, Georgia, United States - 29-17_Aug_MG | ecosystem: Environmental > Aquatic > Freshwater > Creek | place: USA: Georgia... | reverse complement strand
AGGGTCAAAAGTCACGTATCCTCGAGGCAAACAATGCCGCCGCTCAGTTCTACCAAGATCAACTCATGACCGATGCTGCCATTCCGGGGCGCGAGTTTCTGAAGGGGCGCGGCTTCGATAAAGCTGCTGCGGAGCAATTCGGAATTGGCTTCGCGCCAAAGGGGTGGAATGGACTCTTTGACCACCTGACCAAGAAGGGTTTTTCGATTGAAGAGCTCGTTGCTGCCGGTCTGGTCACCAAGAGTGACAGGGGAGCGTACGACAAGTTCCGCGGACGTCTCATCTGGCCAATTCGCGATACTACCGGCCAGGTTATTGGTTTCGGCGCTCGAAAACTATTTGATGACGATCAAGGTCCCAAATACCTGAACACCAGCGACACCTTGGTGTACCACAAGTCGCAGGTTCTTTATGGAATCGACCTCGCTAAGCGCGATATCTCAAAGCAGCAGCGCGTTGTTGTTGTGGAGGGCTATACCGACGTGATGGCATGTCATCTTGCCGGTGTAACCACGGCGGTAGCAACCTGCGGCACGGCTTTCGGTGACGATCACATCCGCATCATCAACCGAATGCTTTCGGCAGACAAGGATGTGCCAGCAGAAGTTATCTTCACATTTGATCCGGATGCTGCGGGTCAAAAGGCGGCGATGAGGGCGTTTGCTGATTCCGGAAAATTCACCGCCCAGACCTTTGTTGCGGTTGGCCCCGACGGCCTAGACCCTTGCGACTTGCGTTCAGGGCGAGGCGATGAAGCCGTACGGGCGATGATCGAAGTAAAGAAGCCGCTTTTCGAGTTTGCGATTAAACAAAAGTTAGCGAAGTTTGATCTTGCGACTATTGAAGGTCGCGTTGCTGCCGCCCGCGCCGCCGCCCCAATCGTGGCTGGCATCTCAGACCCAGCTATGCGACCGGCGTACACACGTGAGCTCGCCGGATGGGTGAACCTGGATGGCAACGATGTGTCGGCCCTCGTAGATGCAGCAGGCAAGGCGACCCGCGAGCAGGCGGTCTCCGCGATGCGCAAGGACCGCGTGCCATCGGAGGAGTCTAGCGACTCTAGTTCCTCCGAAGAGGCGGCCTTCACGGCACCGATTAACCTCAATGACCCAATCACGCGTTTTGAGCGCCAAACACTAGAGGTGCTCGTTCAGTTGCCCCATACTTTCAGCGCCGAACAACTCGAGCGAATCTGTTCGGCGGGCATGAGTACGCCCGCTCATGCGGCGATCCTTGGTGCAGTGCGCGCAAGCGCCGCTGATCAACTTGCAGCTACCTGGCTGAATACGATCGCTTCAAATACAAGCCCTGCACTTCACCAGATTCTCAGGGCTGTTGCGGCTCAAGCGCTTCCGGCAGCGGATGCCGAAGGCCTAACTCGTTATGGGCAGGGAGTTATCGCGAGAGCCATCACTAATGCTTTGGCGCGCGAAAAAGCCGACTTGCTCGCTGAGTTGCGTCGAGTAGAACCTGGCTCACCGCAGTCGGCCGAGGTGCAACGCAAACTAATGGCGCTAGAGTCAGACCGCAGAGCTCTGCAATGACCGTGAAGCCTATGGTTGCGGTGCTCCCAGACTCGCAGAGCGAATACCTGGCTGCCGTGGCGCTCGGCGGAGGAATCGCCGCAGATTTAAGCGAGACTAGCACCGGTTTAATTTGGACCGATAGCGCCGATTCTGTTGGATTGGCAGAGATTCTTCGTGCCTACCCGAAAATCGGCTGGGTCCAGTTGCCCTTTGCCGGAGTTGATAACTTCCAGGCGGTGTTTGATGAGGTTTCGCGCCTCGAAAACCCACCTCTCTTTACATCTGCTAAAGGCGCATACCGAGAGCCCGTAGCTGAGCATGCTTTGATGCTCGCACTCGCGCTTGCTCGTGTTTTGCCAGAGCGTATTCGAGCAAGGGCCTGGGGTAGGAAGTACGCGGATACGTTGTTCGACTCAAAGGTCTTGATCCTGGGTGGGGGCGGTATCGCACAGGAGATAGCTCGATTGCTTGCACCATTCCGGGCTGATGTTACGGTCGTACGCAAGAATTTGGAGTCAATTCCTAATGTCTCACGTGTACTGGGGCTCGATTCTCTAAGTTCCCTGCTTCCGGAGGCCGATTTCGTTTTCTTGGCATCTGCGCTCACCGAGGAGACTCGGGGGCTATTCGACTCAAAGCTTTTTGAGCTGATGAAAGATTCGGCGTATCTGATAAACATTGCGCGAGGGGCAATCGTTGACTCGGCCGCGCTAGAAAATGCTCTCATTTCAGGTCAGATCGCAGGAGCAGGGATAGACGTCACAGATCCGGAGCCGTTGCCGCTGGGTCACAGTCTCTGGAACTGCCCAAATCTAATCATTACCCCGCACACTGCTGACACTCCTGAGATGTGCATTCGACTACTCTCTGCAAGGATCGTTGAGAACGTCAAAACTTTGATTGCAGCGAAGCCGCTTGTTGGACAAGTAAATCTAAAACTTGGCTACTAAATCTGCGCTTGTTGCGCATTCGACCAAATTTATTTGGTAATGTTGTCTAGTTGCGAAAGCATCATTCCTCGGTAGCTCAATTGGCAGAGCAATCGGCTGTTAACCGATAGGTTCTTGGTTCGAGTCCAAGCCGGGGAGCCAATCTTTCTGAAACCAGGAGGCCACGTGATTAAGTGGATCCAAGTTCACAAGTGGCTCTCACCAGTAATCCTCGCCAGCTCGCTCTTAGCGATTTTCGGCTCTTTAGACCTCGTTATTCAGGGACCAAGCTCGCTAATTCCTGGTGCTTTTTTTGCCCTGTCCCTGGTTCTGGCAGCTAAGTTTCCACAGATTTCTGCCCCACTCATTGCGGTGGCTACGATCCTTGAAATATCGCTAGGACTACGTCCGGTCGCGACAAGTTTGATCGCCTGCGTGAGCCTCTTCGTCGTTGCCATCTTCGGCAACCAGCTAGTCCGTAGACTCTCGCTGGTTGCCACGCTGCTCAGCGGTGTCGCTATGAGTTGGCAGGTAAGTTTCAGCCTTCCGCTCAGCACCGACGTTTACGGACTATTGCTGCTTAATGATTCAGGTCGTTTCACCGGTCTGCTGCTGGGATTAGCAGTAGTTTTCTCGTTCAACGGGTTGTTCTGGATCCTCGGACGCCTTGGCGCCACCCAGTACTTCCATGTTGGTACCAGCCAAGACAAGGCCGTAGCAACAAAGAATCAAGCTCAACTAGCGATTCAAATTGCTGAACAGAATGAGCGTCTGGAAATCGCACGTGACATCAACGAACTGATTATTCAGAAGGTCACGGCTGTAATTAGTTTGGCTGATGGTGGAAGTTACGCAATCAAGACCGACCCATCCGCTGGTCTTCGCTCTCTGGAGCGTGTGGCTGCAAGCGCCCGTGATGCCCACACCGAGCTTCGCAGGCTCTATGACATGCTTCATCGCGAGCACACAGTGAACTCAGCTCCTCCGGGGCTTGAGGACCTGCAGCCACTTATGGTTGCTTATCGCGAATTCGGTTACAACGCTTCACTGCGTCACGAGGGACCGCGATTCGACATCAATGAGGGTGCGGCTCTAACCATTTTCAAACTCGTCTACGACGCACTCGAAAATATCAAGAAGCACACGCCGGTTGGCACAGATGTGACCGTCGATTTCTCCTGGGTGGAAGACGGCATGCAGGTGCTGGTAAAGGACAACGGTATCGAAGTAGCCAATCGCGGTCTCGTTGAGCTCAACCTTGAAGATCCGAGCTACACGATTGAGGACGATCTAAAGGCACTTGTTGAACCAATTACCGGACCAGGTTTCACTGCAATGCGCGAGCGTGCGGCAATCTATGGTGGTTCGGTCGAAGTGACCAAGGTCCCAGGCGTAGGTTTCACAGTTTCAGCTATCTTCCCTAGATTGCGTGAGTTTGCGGCCATTGCCCCGCAGAGGCGCTAAATGGCCCTAGATCTGCGCGTAGGGCTCATCGACGGCGACGACGACATTCGATTCGGTCGTCGCCAGGTTATCGACTCACAGACCGATTTGAAGGTCGTTCTTGAAGACGGCTCGTACAGTTCAGCCCTTGAACGCGCGCCTGAGGCGCTAATCGACGTGCTGGTGATTGATCATCGGCTGCGCGGTGGCGATGGAATCGCTCTCTCTAACGCGCTCATAAACCGGTACCTGGTTGATGATGCGAAAATCCCAGCGATAATCATGACTGGGCCCTACTTCACAGATGAGTTGAAGCTAGCTTCCATGCGCGCTGGCGCGTCGGAGTTGATCACTCAGGAATCTCAGCCGAGCGTACTGTTGAAGGCCATTCGTTCCTCCGTGGCCAAGGACGATCAACCCGACTATGTCGAACTTCGTGAGTTTTTGGACCGGATGCAGCACAGTAAGGTTCCTTCGCCGGAATTCCTTATGAAAATGGGCGAACTCACCGAAAAGGAAAAGTGGGTTCTCGAACTTTTTGCATCGGGAATTTCTCAGGATGAAGTAGCTGCTCAGTTGGATACTCCGAAGTATCGAGTTCGCCAGATTTTGCAGTCGGCGCAACGCAAATGTGGTTTTGCAACTCTTTCCCAGCTTTTCCTTGCCCTATACGAATCTGGATTGCTTCGTGTCTAAACGTAACCCTCTGGTTAGCATGTCGATCGGTGTGGGCCTCGCGACGGGACTATACGGAATCTCCTTCGGCGCTTTAGGAACCGCCGCTGGTCTTTCGGTATGGCAGACCCAGGTCCTCAGCCTTCTGATGTTCAGTGGAGGCTCGCAGTTTGCCTTTATCGGAGTAATCGCGGCTGGAGGCCCAGCAGCAGTGGGAGCGGCGATTGTCTCTGCATGGCTGCTCGGTGTTCGCAATGGGTTCTATGCCGTGCGAATGAACCCAATTCTTGAGGCGACTGGACTAAAGCGACTTGCCGCAGCGCAACTCACCATCGATGAATCAACGGCGGTATCGACCGCGCAAGATACGTCACCCCAGCAACGCAAGGGTTTCTGGTTGACTGGGATGGCTGTCTTTGTGTTTTGGAACTTAATGACGCTTATGGGGGCACTACTCGGTAATGCTTTGGGCGATCCCAAGGCATGGGGTCTCGATGCAGCGGCAGCGGCTGCGTTCCTAGGTCTGCTCTGGCCACGCTTGAAGGAGCGGCAGGCCCTCGCAGTTGCCGCACTAGCATTCCTGGTCGCCGTTATTTCTACACCGGCCCTGCCGGCTGGCATCCCGGTAATCATCGCGGGAGCCGTGGCTGTGGTGGTCGGCGGTTTCAATCTATTTAGCAGGCGTGAACGCTCATGACGCTTTGGATTGGACTTATTGCGGCCTCTGTTGCCGTTTACTCCTGGAAAATATTCGGCTTTATGGTTCCTCACACGGTTCTGGACAATCCGGTAGTCAGTCGCATCGCAACTCTGCTTACCGTTGCGCTGCTCTCGGCTCTGACGGGAGTTCAGATGCTCACTGGGGGAGGGAAAATCGAGTTTGACGCACGAATTCCTGCCATTGCGTTGGCGGCAGTGTTACTGCGTCTGAAAGCGCCCTTTATCGTGATGGTTGCAGCTGCTGCCGCACTTGCGGCACTTATTCGACTACTGAGTTAGCCTTCCAGATTGTCTTTGCCAGGCAGCCAGGATAATCCCGGTTTACCCCAACCGTTGTCCTGAACTATGTCGGTGGCAATTTCGTGCCACGGTTCGGCCAAGCGGTCCACGTAGAGAATGCCATCCAAGTGGTCGAATTCGTGTTGGAAGATTCGTGCGAACCAACCGGTAGCTTCAATTTGAACGGGATTCTGATCTAGATCGACACCGCTGATGGTGACTTCATCAGCGCGTTTGAGTGGAAATCGCTCGCCTGGGACAGAGAGACACCCCTCGATTTCGGTATCCTCATCGGCCGGCTCATCAACGATTGGGCCGCGTTCCAGCACTGGATTAATGATCACACCACGGCGTTCGTTACCCTCGTTGTCAGCATAGTCATAGGTAAAGACGCGCAGACCAACGCCGACCTGTGGTGCAGCCAGACCAACACCAGGTGCTTTGTCCATGGTTTCGTACATGTCAGACACCAGGGTGCGAAGGTCATCATCGAAGGTGGCCACCTCGACTGCCCTTTGATGGAGAACTGGTTCACCGGTGATGTAAATAGGTCGGATTGTCATATTCACAATTTACCGTTGGTTAGCCAGTTCTTAGGTCTAGTCGGGTTAGAGTCATAGAACACCAATCGTCGGGAGGGACATGGGTCCGTCGGAGGGATTTCGCTCCTTAGCAATTCTGCTCGCGGTCGCCGCAGCAGTCGCATTGTCGTACGGTGCACACTTCCAGAACGCAGCCGTCGTCGACGACAGCACTCAGAAGACCAAGAGCCAAGGCTCGCTGAGTCTAAAGCAGCTCCTCTCGGTTGTTTCGCGACCGAAATGGCTCTCGGGAACCGCATTCATGGTCGGCGGAATCGTGCTGCAATTGGCCTCGCTATCGCTTGCGCCGCTTATCGTCGTGCAGCCAGTCGGAGCGGTCGCCTTGGTAATTACGGCGATCCTGAATGCTCGAAGCACTAAGACGAGAATTACTCGACCTACTCTCATCGCTATTAGTTTTTGCACATTGGGCATCGCCGCCTTCGTTGCTATGGCATCCGGAGTCGCCCACGAGACCGTAATCAATGACGATCGATTGAGGGAAGTGCTAGGCGTGCTCCTCACCATCCTGGTTGTCTTTGGAGCACTGTTCTTCACAATCGGAAAGCGCGCGAAGGCGGTTACCTATGTGGCCGGCGCCGGCGTGCTATACGGCTTTGTCGCGACCCTAGCCAAGGTCGTTATTCAGCGCATCTATCAGCAGCAGTTTGAACTCTTGACTCTGCTGTGTCTTGTAGCTCTAATCGGTGCGGTAAGTCTTGGTGGTTGGTTCGTCCAGAATGCATACTCATCTGGTCCGCCGGACCTGGTTATCGCCGGCCTAACCGTTATCGACCCGTTGGTTGCCGTAAGCATCGGTATCGTCATCCTTGGTGAGGCCAAATCGGCTAATCTACTCACTATTTTTGGCTGGCTCGTAGCCGCGGTAATCGCGGTAATCGGTGTCTATCTGCTGTCTAGGGTTCATCCCGAGTTGGCATCCAAGACGCTTAAGCGCAAACACCTGGTCTAGCCGTTCTTTTTTGCCGTTGCTGCGGTAAAATCTAGAGGTACAGCAGCGATCCATTATTGAGAGATTTAGCGTGACCGAAGCTTCAGGCAACACCGTGACCATGAGTCCTTTGACAGTAGTCATCGGCTGCGACACTTTCCCACCTGACATCAACGGCGCATCTCGCTTCGCGGAGCGTCTAGCCGGCGGGTTGGCTCGTCACGGAAACGACGTTCATGTAATCGCTCCGGCCTTCGATAAGAACTATGGAACCTTTACCGAGATCATCGACGGTTCCCCGATGACTGTTCACCGCATCAAGAGCTATAAGCTGCCTCAGCACAAGACTCTTCGTTGGATTTGGCCGTTCAATCTGCAGTCAAAGACGGCAAAAATTCTTCGCGAAGTAAAGCCCGATGCGGTTCACATTCAGTCGCACTTGATCATGGGGCGCGCGCTCGTGAATAGCGCAAAGCGACAGGGTATCCGCGTCCTTGCCACCAACCACATCATGCCTGAGAACCTCATCAAGTACTCGGTTATCATCCCAGGCTTTCTAGAGAAGACCGCCATGAAGTTGGCTTGGGCTGACGCCGGTCGCATCCTTAAAAAAGTTGACTTCGTCACTACACCTACTCGACGTGCGGCAGAGCTTCTAGAGGCCGCTGCCGGTGTTAAGGATGTACTCGCGATTAGTTGTGGAATCGACGCTTCGAAGTTCGCTAACACGACCCCAACTTCAAACGCAGAACCTCGGGTGTTGTTTCTGGGTCGCCTCGATTACGAAAAGCACATTCACAACCTTCTCAAGGCCGTAGCCATGCTGCCGAAGAGCCTCGGCACACAGGTTGAAATTGTTGGCGACGGTGGCGAGCGCGAGTACCTTCAGAATTTAGCTGTCGAACTAGGCATCTCGAAGAATGTGCACTTCTTGGGCCATGTATCTGAGAAGGAACTTCCGCTTGCGTACGAGCGTGCGACTGTATTCGCAATGCCATCGATTGCCGAGCTCCAAAGCATCGCAACGATGGAAGCCATGGCCTCCGGACGTCCGGTCGTCGCGGCCGACGCAATGGCACTTCCACACTTGGTGCACGACGGTGATAACGGTTATCTTTTTGAGCCAGACAATGTGGTTGAGTTCAGTGAGAAGCTTAAGGCCGTTCTAACAGCCTCGCCTCAGGAGCTGGAGCGTCTATCGGAGAATTCGTTGCACCTGATTCAATCTCACGACATTGAGCGCACAATTTCGATCTTCGAAAACCTATATCGTGGCGAGGGTTTCGCTACCGCTACTTCGGACGACAACAACGATGATTACCTCAGGCCAATCGGGGTTCTGTCTCCAGTCTTGCATGAGCGCGTCTTAGCTTTCCGGGCTCGGGCTATTGCCCTACGTGACTCTGCACATGAACTTCGCGAGGAAGCTATAGAGCGCAGTCGCGCTGTAAATCAAAAGGTGAAGAAGACAGCCCGTAGAACGGCAAAACGAGCCAGAACTGCGGTTCAACGTGGCGCTGAAATTTTGAAGGGCGACGAGAACTAGATTCCGCCTTCGTTCATACGAGATTCGATTAGAAAAAAAGGCGTCTGGGCATAAATGCCCAGACGCCTTCACTATGTTCTACTTTACGGATCCCGCTGTTAGTCCTTCTACAAAGTATCGACCGAGTCCCAAGTAGGCAACTGCAGTTGGAACAGCAGCGATTAGAGCACCAGCCATTAGAACGTTCCAGTTGACAGTTTGAGTTCCCGCCAGATTGTTTAGAGCAACGGTAACCGGCTGAAGAGCGCTATTTGAAATCGTTACGATACCAAACAGGAAGTCGTTCCAGATGTTGGTGAACTGGAAAATGCCAGCAACGACAAAACCTGGAATGGAAACCGGGATGATGACAGAGAAGAAGGTTTTGAGAATACCCGCTCCATCAATTGACGCAGCCTCAACGATTTCCTTTGGGATTCCAACATAGAAATTTCGGAAAATCAGGGTGGTGATTGGAATACCGTAAATTACGTGAACAAAAACGAGTCCCGGAATAGTTCCGTATAGCTGGGTGATCTGTAGGAACTTAACCAAGGGAATCAAAATCGATTGGTACGGAATGAACATTCCGACCAGCATCATTGTGAACATCACGTTACTGAATCGGAAAGTGAATTTTGAAAGTAGGTAGCCGTTGAATGATCCCAATGCACTTGATAAAGCAACAGACGGTATGACAATAAGGAAACTATTCAAGAAATTCGGAGCGAGTTTCGTCCATGCCTCAGAAATTCCATCAATAGAAAACGGCGATGGCGGTAACCACATTGTTGTCACGTCGGCGAACTGAGGTGTCTTGAAGGCCGCCATGATCATTACATAGAACGGCATCACAAAGATTGGAACAAGAATACAGAGCAATATGAACTGGACCCTGCGTGATCGTGCTCCAAAGCGTGCCTGCAAACTCTTCGAGGCTTTAACGCGCACTGGTTGGGTGGTATCGATAGACATTAGTGGCCCTTAGTTTCTCGGTTTGAACGAATTAGGTATGGAACAACAATGATTGAAACAATCACAAGCATCACGATTGAAGCTGCTGCACCAGTGTTGTACTTTAACGCCTTATACATCGACTCGAAGACGAAGATTCCCGGCATATCTGTAGAAAAGCCTATTCCGCTGCCGGACATTGCATAAATCAAGTCGAAGATTTTCAAGGCGACGTGAGTCAAAATCACTAGTGTGGTGATAGCGACGGGGGCAAGCATCGGCAAAGCGATAGAGCGGTAATAACGTGGACCTGTCGCTCCATCCATCATCGAGGCTTCACGGAGTTCATCCGGAATTGAAACTAGACCAGCCAGGAACATCGCCATTGCGAAACCTAGAAGCTGCCAAGAAGTTGCAATTACGACCGGGATAAGAGCTAGCGGGATACCTAACTGGATCTGGATAAAATCCCCACCAGGAATGATTTTGGCAAGAAGAACGCTGACGTCACCCACGGTGTCCGCCGAGGTTAGCCATTCTGGGCGTAGTACCTGACCAGTCAGATTGTGGTACATGTCTGCAACGCCAGAGTACTTTAGGAAAAGATTAACGCCTGAATCTGGGTTGAAGAGCCAGCGCCAAACTGTACCGGTAACAATAAATGAAAGTGCATAGGGAAGCAGGAACACGCTGCGGAAGAAACCCTTAGAACGACCCATGTTGTGCACGGCTAGGGCGATGAAGAAACCAGCGATCACGGTCGCGAGAAGGAACAGAATTGTGAAAATTAGGCTGTTGCGGAGGTCAGACTGAAACCTCGGGTTCTGGAACAATGCCTCATAGGTGCCAAAAGGGTTCTTTCCCTGGCTCATGTCTGGCATGCCTGGCATCCAGTTTTTAGCAAGCGATACACCAACGGTGTACGCAATAAAAACGTAAACGAAAACACATACAAGTAGAAATGATGGTAGGAGCAATAATGCAGCCTTGGTATCTCCACCCCGATTGTTTTTACTCTTAACCGGTTTTTTTGATCTAATCTCTACCTGGCTCATTTGTATCTCCTTGATTTTCTTGCATGTATAGCTGGCAATGCAGATGGTGATGGGTTAAGAACCCACCACCATCTGCATTTATTGCTTAGTTTGAAGCGATTGCCAAGTTCAAAGCCTTAGCGAACTTCGCTGCATCCTTGTTGGCTTCTAGCAGAGTAACTGCATCTGAGTATGCCTGAGATACCGCTGCTGCTACGTTTGCCTGACCGTGGGTTAGCGATGGGATACGCTGACCGGTTGCAAGGGTCTTGGCAGCTGCCTGCTGGTACTTGCCTAGGCTCTTGGTGTTTACGTCAGAGCGAACAGGTGATGAGCCCTTTAGCTTGCTGAAGGCAATCTGAACCTTAGGGTCCATGATTGCCTTAGCGAATGCAATGGCTCCGGCCTGGTTCTTTGCAGTCTTTCCGATTACGAAAGAGTCACCAACGGTAACGAATACGTTTGGGTCTCCGAATACGCCGTAAGTGAAGTCCTTGCCGTCGATAGCCTTCTGCTTAACAAGAAGTTCACCGTATGCCCAGTCACCCATTAGGTTCACGCCACAGGTACCCTTTGCAAGAGCGGCAACTGCGCCGGTCCAGTCGAGTGCCTTGTGGTCAGCGTTTGCCCAGGTAAGAGCCTCGTTGAAGTGAGCAATCGCGGTCTTTACGCCAGCGTCAGCCCATGACTTCTTGCCTGATAGAAGAGCGTTCCAACCGGTTGCGCCTTCTTCTGCAACGATTAGACCCTCAAGTAGCTGAGCTGCGGTCCAGATGTCCTTGTCACCAAGGCAAAGTGGGGCGATGCCCTTAGCCTTCATCTTCAGTGCTGCAGCCTTAAACGCAGACCAAGTTAGCTTGCCACCAAGGTTGGTGCCAGCCTTCTTCTGGGCTGCTGCGCTGATCCAAACGGTGTTACCGCGGTGTACACCAGTAAGAACTGAGTAAATCTTTCCGCTGTAGGTAAGGCTTGCAACAAGCTCCTTAGGAACAACCTTGGTCCAGCCCTCTGACTTATATAGAGAAGTCATGTCTGCTAGTACGCCCTGGTCTACATAACCCTTAAGAGCGCCACCTGGGTGGGTCTGCCAAAGTTCTGGAAGGTCGCCACCAGCAATGCGGGTAGCAAGAACCTGCTGAGCGTTAGTACCGGCTCCACCAGCAACAGCAGCGTTGATGACGTTCATGCCAGGGTTTGCAGACTTAGCTGCAGAAATGATTGAATCCAATGCGGCGCTCTCAGAGCCTGAGGTCCACCATGAGAAAACTTCAACGTCTCCACTGGCAGCGCTTGCTGGCACGTTTCCAATGGTAAACGCTAGAGCAGCGGCAGTAACGGCAGCCATTACTACCTTACTTTTTGTCTTGAACATAATATCTCCTAGTTCGAGTCCGACCTCTAGTTTAAGAAGCCGGTTGTTTCACTAATACGAATACTTGTTTTGATCGAGTTAGAAATCGAATCAAGCAACCGTAATTACTGAATGTCAGAAGAGGACGAAGTCATCTCCCTGCCATCACGCTACTAAACGTTCTTGTTGCTCAAGCACTTGACGCGTGTTTCGTTACTGAAATGTAACGACAAAGATGACAAGTGGAACTTGTACCAGTAACCCTACGACACATTCGATGCCTCACCACTCTTCATAGCCGTTTTTAGTCCGATTTATTTCGCAAGTGATGTAACGTTATTGGTGCACAGGGGGCGTTAGCTCAGCCGGTTAGAGCAGCGGACTCATAATCCGTCGGTCGCGGGTTCAAGTCCCGCACGCCCCACCAAAAATCGCCATGATTAGCGAAAAGCAGGATGAGTGACCGTCGAAGTAGCGATCACTCGTAGTTCACGGAGTCGAACTGCAGGCAAGTTCAATGGATTTGCATTCAGGACAACAAATTCCGCTGGCATGCCATCGGATGTCCAATTTGAGTTGTCTCGATGTTCTAGTTGTTGTTTGACGCCAAGTGTGTATGCATGAATTGCCTCGGCTGACGAAATGGCCTGGGAAATCGTCCAACTTGGCATCCCCGGAAGAGCTCGATTTACAGCGGTGGCGAGGCCCTCAATCGGGTTAGGGCTCGAGACGGGCCAGTCGCTGCCGAACGAAAGCCTGGCACCTGCGTCCAACAGATCGCGCATCCGGTACATGGTGTCAATCCGCTCACGACCCACCTGTGGAACACAGGAGAGTAGCTGACCGTCTTCGCGTGCCCACAGTGGTTCAAAGTTCGCAGTGACGTTGAGTGCCTTGAATCTAGGAACATCATCATCGGCCACCAACTCGGTATGCGCGATGACTGCCGGAAGTGACGGGTTTATGTGTTCGACTAGATCGAGAGCTGTGCGAACCGCCGCATCCCCAATCGCGTGCATGTGTAGTTGCAGACCGATCTCGTCAGCGGCTCGTGCAGCCAGGATGAGCTCGGCGAAATCCCATACTTTTTCACCGTGTTTATGCGCGGCGGGGCCGGCAACGTAGGGCTCGAGAAGGCTCGCCGTGCTGCTGCCAAGCACGCCATCGACGAAGAACTTCATGGCGTTCACCCGAAGATTAGGGTGATTTAGGCGTTCAACCTCAAGTCTCATCGAAGAGAAGTATTCATAATCTTGCCGCCAGGTTAGCGGGTCAGCTCGAAACGCCAAATTTGTTCGAACTCTAAGTCGATCGCGTTTCGCGCTCTCGATGTAGATTTCGGTCATTCCCGGGTCTATCCAAGCTTCTTGTACCTCTACGACGCCTGCATCAAGGAGTACACGCTGAGACCAATCAAGGCAGTCAAGTTCCTGCTCGATAGTGAGTGCGGGAATGCAATTCATGACCAGTTGCATCGCTTCCCATTCGCGCAGCACGCCCGTAGGTGTCCCCGACGCGTCAACATCGACTGAGCCAACCGAGAGCGGTGGAACGGCATCCATGAGGCCACAGAGCTCTAATGTGCGGGTATTCACCCATAGGGTGTGATGATCGGCGCCGTGAAGAACCACTGGGCGGTCCGAAATGGCCTCATCTAACTCGCTGCGATTGAACTTCGCGTCAATACTTCGGTCATAGGCTGCGCCATCAATCCAGGCCGCACTGGGGTTGTCCGCCGCATACTTGGCGACTATCGCTTGGATTTCGTGCACGGATGTTGCGTGGGTGACGTCGGGGCCAAGGTGTTCGCGACCGGCAAAGAGAGGATGGCAGTGCCCGTCACGGAAGGCTGGCATTACGAACTTTCCCTCCAGGTCGACCAACTGAGCGGGTTCGCTGGCGCCTAAGGGAGCACTAAATTTTCCGTCGAGGACATCGAAGTCGCAGAGTCTAGGTTCCGATTCATCCCCGGCCCAAAGTAGGGCGTTGACATAACGGATACGCATGACGTTAGAAGATTTCTTTCTCGTCAAAGTAGCAATTCGGGCACAGTGACTCATAGGTCACTTGCTCACCATCGATTGCTACCTGTTCGCCGTCGAAGACGAATTGTCCATTGATTTTTCGCGCATTAAACATGGCCTTACGGCCACAGCGGCAAATAGTTTTGAGCTCTTCGAGAGAGTGAGCGATCTCTAGTAAGCGCAGGCTTCCGGGAAAGCCATTGGTCAGGAAGTCGGTGCGAATGCCGTAGGCCAAGACGGGTATGCCATCTAACACAGCGATTTGCATTGCCTGATCGACTTGATCCCGACTAAGGAATTGAGCCTCGTCGATAAGTAAACAGGAGACCGGCTTGCCAGTCTCAGCAGATTTATCAGCACATAGCCGAGAAAATTCAGCTCGCAAATCCAATTCGGGTGTAATCAAGAAATCGACTTCGCGATCCACGCCCAATCGGCTGGTAATCGCACGGGCACCCTTGGTGTCGATGGCTGGTTTTGCCAGGAGGACGACCTGATCGCGCTCTTCGTAGTTGTGCGCAGCCTGAAGCAAAGCTGTACTTTTGCCAGAGTTCATCGCCCCGTGGCGAAAGTACAGCTTGCTCAAGGGTCTAGTTGTAGCTTCGGAAGGCTACGACTGCGTTGTGGCCACCAAAGCCAAACGAGTTGCTAATGGCCAAGATTGGACCGTCAGGCAACTTGCGTGGGCTGGTTACTACGTCAAGAGGAATCTCTGGATCCTGGTTCTCTAGATTGATGGTGGGAGGGGCCGTGCGTTGATGCAAAGCCAGAACGGTAAAGATCGCCTCAATCGCTCCTGCACCACCGAGTAGGTGACCGGTTGACGACTTGGTCGCTGAAACGGCGATGTTATCCAGGTGATCACCGAACACGCGGCGTAGCGCGGTGTACTCGGCAATGTCTCCGACAGGGGTAGAGGTTGCGTGAGCATTGATGTGCACAACGTCTTCAATCTTTGCGTCCGCTTGCTTCAATGCTGCAAGAACGGCGCGAGCTGCACCAGTGCCCTCTGGGTCTGGTGCGGTGATGTGGTGAGCGTCTGAGGTAACCGAACCGCCCACGAGTTCGGCATAGATCTTTGCGCCACGAGCTAGTGCGTGCTCTTCGGTTTCGAGCACCATGGCACCAGCACCCTCACCCATGACGAATCCGTCGCGTGCTAGGTCGTAAGGGCGAGATGCACCGGCAGGGTGTTCGTTGTTTCTCGAAAGCGCGTGCATGGCAGCAAAAGCGGCGATCGGCAGCGGATGGATGCCTGACTCGCAACCACCGGCGACAACGACATCGATGTCACCAGACTGAAGTCGTGTGATCGCATTGGCGATTGCCTCGGTGCTTGAAGCACAGGCAGACACTGCGGTACGAACGCCGCCCCGGGCGGCAATGTCCATGCCGATCGCAGCCGCAGGGCCGTTAGGCATAAGCATTGGGATGGTCATTGGAAGGACTCGGCGCGGCCCGCGTTCCTTCAAGGTCTCGAATGCGTCAAGAAGGGTCCAGACGCCGCCGATGCCGGTCGCGTACTCGACGGCAAGACGCTCAGGGGTGACCTCCGGGCTACCCGCATCTGCCCAAGCCTCGCGAGCGGCGATGAGCGCGAACTGGCTAGAAGGGTCGAGTCGCTTAGCCTCTTGAGGGGTTAGCACCTCTGAGGCTGGAACCTTTGCCTGACCTGCAAAGGTCACCGGCAATTCATATCGAGCAACCCACTCTGCGTCGATAGTCGAGATGCCCGACTCGCCGGCAAGTAGTGCTCGCCAAGTTGACTGCGCGTCGCCACCGAGTGGCGTGGTAGCGCCAACTCCGGTGACAACGATTTTGCGTGACAAGGTGAATTAACCCTGAGCAGCGGTGATGAAGTTAACTGCGTCACCAACGGTGATTAGGTTCTTAACTTCTTCATCCGGAATCTTTACGCCGAACTTGTCTTCTGCGTTAACAACGATGGTCATCATTGAGATTGAGTCGATGTCAAGGTCGTCGGTGAATGACTTGTCTAGCTGAACAGCCTCGGTTGCGATGCCGGTCTCGTCGTTAACGATCTCTGCAAGACCTGCTAGTACTTCGCTCTGCGAAAGTGCCATGTTTTATCTCCTTAGTTGGTTATTTGACCGCTTATAAGTTTAGGGGAGGACTACTACTTGAGCCCCGAAGGCGAGGCCCGCGCCGAAACCAATTTGCAGCGCCAAGCCGCCTGATTTCACGTCGCCATCCTTGAGCAGCTGGTGCATTGCTAGGGGCACGCTAGCGGCCGAGGTGTTTCCGGTGACAATGATGTCGCGAGCAACGACGACGTGTTCTGGCACGCCGAGTTGCTTAGCCAACTCATCGATGATTCGGATGTTCGCCTGGTGGGTCACGATCGCTGATAGGTCATCCGCCGTAATGCCCGCAGTTTCAAGGGCCTGCTTAGCAACCTTTACCATCTCCCATACGGCCCACTTGAAGACCGTCAGTCCTTCTTGGCGCAATGTTGGCCAGGATGACGTGCCGTCGCGAAGTTCGAGAAGTGATGCTGTCATGCCGACCGCGTCCCAGTGTGAACCGTCGGATCCCCAAACGGTAGGGCTGATACCAGGGGTATCCGAAGGTCCGACAATCGCCGCACCGGCGCCGTCACCAAGTAGGAACGAGATGGTTCGATCGGTAGGGTCAATGAAGTCTGAAAGCTTCTCGCCACCGACTACGAGCACATATTTAGCCATGCCAGAACGAACGAGTGCGTCAGCCTGAGCGATTCCGTAGCAGTAGCCAGCGCAGGCAGCCGAGATGTCGAAGGCTGGGGCGGGATTTGCACCGATCTTGTCTGCAAGTAATGCGGCAGCCGACGGAGTCTGGTGTGGGTGGGTGATGGTGCTGAACAGAACAGCACCGATTTCACTCGGCTGAATGCCGGCCTTCTGAATTGCCTCGGTTGAGGCCTCGACCGCCATATCCATGAGGCTTCGATCTGCCGATGCTCGTCGACGAGTCACGATACCGGTGCGCTGGCGAATCCATTCATCGCTTGAGTCAATTGGGCCGGCGATGTCGTCGTTGGTAACTGTGAGGTCGCCTCGAGCGGCTCCGAGAGCATAGATTCGCGAAAACTTGACTGGGGAATATTGGTTCAAAACTGGCTGAGTCATGATTTCCTATGCGTGATTTTCGATTAGCTGGAGGGCCGCGTCGAGGTTGTCCGGGGTTTTAAGCGCAAGTGTTTCAACGCCAGGCATGGAACGCTTCGCTAAACCAGTTAGCGTTCCCGCAGGAGAGACTTCAATCAGCGCTGTAACGCCGGATTCAACCATCGCGGCCATGCAAAGGTCCCACCGTACTGGGCTCTTGACCTGGTTGACCATGAGGTTGAGGAACTCACTTCCACTTGAGACGAGCTTTCCACCCGCGTTGGTCCATAGCTTCGAAATTGGATCGGAAACATCCATGGCTGAAGCGTAGGTCTGCAGCGTCGATACGGCAGGAGACATGTAACGAGTGTGGAAAGCACCAGCGACCTGGAGTGGGATTACCCTCGAGCCGGCGGGGCCTTCGGTTTGTAGCTCGCCGATCGCAGATGCTGAGCCCGCTGCAACAATCTGTCCGCCGCCGTTGTAGTTTGCTGGCTCGAGGCCAAGCTCACTAAGGCGTGCTTCAACTATTGCCTCTTCACCACCTAGAACAGCGGCCATTGAGGTTGGCTCAAGACCAGCCGCTAACGCCATAGCGTCGCCGCGCTCCTTGACGAAACGAATGCCTTGTTCAGCCGTGAAAATACCGCTTGCTACGGCTGCGGTGATCTCTCCGACCGAGTGCCCAGCGACTCCAGAGATCTTCTGCGAAACATTACCTTCTTCGCCGAAAAGTGCTGAAAGAGTTGCCACACCAGCAGAAACAATTAGCGGCTGGGCAATGGCAGTGTCACGGATGGTGTCTGCGTCGCTGACAGTACCGTGGGCGATCAAGTCGATGCCAGATGCAGACTGCATGGTCTCGATTGAGCTGCGAAAGGCTGGCAAATCAAGCCATGGGAGCATGAATCCAGGGGTTTGAGCTCCCTGACCCGGGCACACAACAACGATCACGACAAACTACCTGCGCTTCCTTGAATCTGTTTCACTCATAGAGCCTAGAACCATAGCGACTTGAAGAATGAACGCCTCGCGGGGACCAGTTGCATCCCAACCGATAATTTCACTGATTCTCTTCAAGCGATAGCGGACAGTATTCGGGTGAACAAATAACTCACGTGCAGTGGACTCGAGCGAACGCCCGGTCTCTAGGTAGCAACCCAGGGTTTCAAGGAGTTCCGGAGAGTGCTCGGCCAAGGGTCGGTAAATTTTCTGTACCAGCGTCGATTTAGCAAGCATATCGCCGGCTAGTGCGCGCTCCGCTAGCAACTCATCAGCCGCAATCGGCCTCGGTGCTTTAGGCCATGCTCTAACCACCGCAAAGCCGGCAAGCGCGGCTTTGGCAGATTTATGCGCCTCGGAGATCTCCGAAACCTCAGGACCCAGTACAAGTGCGCCAGGGCCAAACAGTGGCTCCAGCGCAGCCGCTAGGACAGCAAAGCCATTTACAGCCGAATTGTTCGTTGGGGGATTGATATGACCCAGAACGGCAATCAGACGGTTTCCATGGATACCGATCAAAATGTCTGCATCGTGTCTTCGGACGAGGCGTCTAATGGCCTCAACCTCAACCCCGGCGGAAGTGTTTCCGGCGAGCACGGCGACTGAACCTCGGGCTCGCCATCCCAAAGCGGCGATTCGAGACGCAAGTTCTTCTTGGCTCTCTCCGCTAAGAATGGAATCAACAACGAGGGCTTCGAGCCGAGCATCCCACAAACCGCGGGCCTCGGCAGCTTTTGCATACACATCTGCAGCCGAGAAGGCGATTTCACGCGAGTAGAGAAGAACGGCTTCGCGCAGGGTTTCATCGTGTTCGACAACGCGGTCTTCAACGACTTGAACCACAACGCGAATGAGCTGAAGAGTCTCCTGAAGCGAGATTGAGCCCAGAAGTTCGCGAGGTGCGGCGCTGAATACGTCGGCTGCTACCCACGGTTGCGATTTTGGATCGCGATACCAAGAGACGAAAGACGAAATGCCCGCCTGAGCGACGAGTCCGACGGATGCCCTTCGCGAAGCGGGCATGTCTCGATACCAGGGGAGTAGCTCATCCAAGCGATTAAGCGTGGTTGTAGCCAGCTCTCCTGATATCGATTTAAGCCAATCGAGGGTGGCCTGCTTAGCTTTCGCCACCGGCGTTTCCAGAGGTTCCGGCGGTCACATCGTGAAGCTTGTAACGGTCGATCGCCAACTGTGGAACCGATGGGTCGATCTCGCCACGAGCAACTAGTTGCTCGAGAACGCGAACGGCGATTGATGGACCGTCGATCTTGAAGAAGCGACGGGCAGCTGCACGAGTGTCCGAGAATCCGAATCCATCTGCACCTAGGGTGGCGAAGTCGCCTGGAACCCAAGGGCGAATCTGGTCCTGCACGGCGTGCATGTAGTCGCTGACCGCAAGAACAGGTCCCTCTGAGCCCTGAAGCTTCTCGGTGATGTAAGCCGGAGCAACATCCTCGTTTGGGTAAAGGAACTGACGCTCATCGCGTGCCAGACCGTCGCGGCGAAGTTCTGTCCACGAGGTAACTGACCAGATGTCGGCCGAAACTCCCCAGTCGTTCTGTAGCAACTGCTGCGCCTCGTAAGCCCATGGAACTGCAACACCAGAAGCTAGGATCTGAGCCTTGCGTCCAGCGGCTTCGTTGGTGCTTACCTTGTGCATACCGCGAAGAATTCCATCGACGTCAACATTCTCTGGTTCAGCAGGCTGAACGTAAGGCTCGTTGTAAACGGTGATGTAGTAAATCACGTTAGGGTCTGGGTGCTGACCGCCATACATGCGCTCGATACCGCCACGGATGATGTGACCGATCTCGTAGCCAAATGCAGGGTCGTAGGAGATTACACCGGTGTTGGTTGAAGCCAATAGCGGCGAGTGACCGTCAGCGTGCTGCAGACCTTCACCGGTTAGGGTGGTGCGGCCTGCGGTAGCGCCGATCATGAAACCACGTGACAACTGGTCGGTCGCGGCCCAAACTGAGTCGGCGGTGCGCTGGAAGCCGAACATCGAGTAGAACACGTAGAACGGGATCATTGCCTGACCCTGAGTTGCGTAGCTAGTCGCGGCGGCGGTGAAGCCTGCAACCGAACCGGCCTCGTTGATTCCAGTGTGCAGAATCTGACCCGAGACGCTCTCCTTGTAGTTGAGCAATAGTTCGCGGTCTACAGAGATGTAGTGCTGACCGTTCGGGTTGTAGATCTTTGCGGTCGGGAAGAACGCATCCATACCGAAGGTACGGGCCTCATCAGGGATGATCGGCACAATGCGATCGCCAAATTCTGGAGACTTCAAAAGGTCCTTCAAAAGGCGAACGAAGGCCATGGTGGTGGCAACTTCTTGAGTGCCCGAGCCGCCCTTGGCAACCTTGTAAGTGCTCTTCTCAGGAAGTTTGAAGTCCACATACTTGCTCCGACGCTCTGGCAGGTAACCGCCTAATTCGCGACGACGCTCGTGCATGTACTGAATTTCTGGAGCATCCTGTCCCGGGTGGAAGTAAGGAGGCTGGTAAGGGTTTTCCTCGAGTTGCGCATCCGTGATTGGGATGTGAAGTTCGTCTCGGAAGCCCTTTAGGTTGTCCAGCGTCATCTTCTTCATCTGGTGGGTAGCGTTGCGGCCCTCGAATGACTTACCAAGGGTGAAGCCCTTGATGGTCTTCGCCAAGATGACGGTTGGCTGACCCTTGTGCTCCATTGCTGCCTTGTAGGCGGCGTAGACCTTCTTGTAGTCGTGGCCACCGCGCTTTAGGCCCCAAATCTCTTCGTCGGTAAGGTGCTCAACCAACTTGGCGGTGCGTGGGTCGCGGCCGAAGAAGTTCTCGCGAACAAATGCGCCATCCTCGGTCTTGTAGGTCTGGTAGTCGCCGTCGGGAGTCTTGTTCATGAGCTCCACAAGTGCACCATCGACGTCGTTCTTGAGCAGGGTGTCCCACTCTCGACCCCAAACGACCTTGATGACATTCCAGCCGGCTCCGCGGAAGAAGCTCTCAAGCTCCTGAATGATCTTGCCGTTACCTCGAACTGGGCCGTCTAGACGCTGCAGGTTACAGTTCACGACGAAGGTTAGGTTGTCCAGCTTGTCGTTGGCGGCCAGCTGTAGCGCTCCACGTGATTCGACTTCATCCAACTCGCCATCGCCAAGGTACGCCCAAACGTGCTGTTCGGCGGTGTCCTTGAATCCGCGACCGGCTAGGTAACGGTTGAACTGTGCCTGATAAATAGCGTTGATCGGGCCGATACCCATTGAAACTGTTGGGAACTGCCAGAAATCAGGCATTAGTCGAGGGTGCGGGTAAGACGATAGTCCGCCGCCAGCATGTGACTTCTCCTGGCGGAAACCGTCAAGCTGCTTCTCCGAAAGGCGACCCTCTAGGAATGCGCGAGCGTACGGACCAGGTGAGGCGTGGCCTTGGATGAAGATTTGGTCGCCACCCGATGGGTGGTTCTGACCCTTGAAGAAGTGGTTGAAACCTACTTCGTAGAGCGACGCAGACGACGCAAAGGTAGAAATGTGGCCACCGACTCCGATGCCAGGGCGCTGTGCTCGGTGAACAAGCATCGCTGCGTTCCAGCGCATCCAAGCACGGTAGGTGCGCTCGATCTTTTCTTCACCAGGGAATTCGGCCTCGTTTTCAGGGGCGATTGTGTTGATGTAGTCGGTGGTCGGAACCATCGGTACGTTCAACTGAAGTTCGTGAGAGCGGCGCAACAGGTTCAACATGATCTCGCGAGCGCGGCCTCGGCCGTGAACTCGAGCGATCGCATCGAGCGACTCAAGCCACTCGCTGGTTTCCTGTGGGTCTTGGTCAGGGGTGTTGACCGCGAATGCATCCTGGTTGTTAATGGACACCGACATCCTCTTTCGTGGGGGATGGACAAAGATTAACGAAAAGCTTTGGTAAAGCCTC
>Ga0228703_1000746_pt1 | contig 22073 bp, 26 predicted proteins | sample McNCre217_Aug_MG_3_FD_178020 | JGI IMG/M metagenome (GOLD analysis project Ga0228703, IMG submission 178020) | Freshwater microbial communities from McNutts Creek, Athens, Georgia, United States - 29-17_Aug_MG | ecosystem: Environmental > Aquatic > Freshwater > Creek | place: USA: Georgia... | reverse complement strand
AGGGTTTTCACGTCAGCGGTTTGATCAATCAGGTGACGAAGTTGGCGGTTCTCACGCAAGGTCTGCAGCCAGGTGACCCGGCCCCAAAAATCAATCCAGTTCCAAAACCGGCGCGGGCCAACGGCCGCCACATCCAAGACGCCATCGTTCAAGCTGGCATCTGGCATGAGAGTGATTTTGCCGGGCAACCAGCCAACGTTGCCAATAATCAACGAGACCACTTTTAGGTTGCGCGGCTCCCGGCTGTCAACCGAGACATCCATGCGTTCAAAAAGGGTTGGCAAAGCGCGCAGGCCGCCATCGATGTAGGCCACCCAACCGATAGCCTTCTTGAGCTTGGGGTCGGTCTTTTCCATGATTTTGGCGTCCAGGCCCATACCGGCCATCACCGAGAACACACGTTCGGCCCGGCTGCCATCTTCATTGATGATTCGAACCAGCCCTAGATCGATAGGGAACCGATTGCCGAACAGGCCGCGCTTGACCGAGCCGGGCAGGTCGTTGAGGTCAATTTTTAGATTGCGGGCGAGCACGTTGCCGGTGCCTGAGGGCAAGATGCCGAGGGTTACTTTCTCGCCAAGTTCATTCAGGCTGATTGCCTCGACAATTTCGCGAACCGTGCCATCGCCGCCGGCAATCAGAATGTGAGTTGCGCCCTGGGCAATTGCCCTAAGGGCTTGGGCTCCGCCCGGCTCTGCGGCTGTGGTCTCAAGCCACAGGGTCGGTTCCCAACCCAGGGGCATCACTGCCATGTCTACTGCGGCACTGAGTTTTCGCCGGGCAATTTTCTCGGGATAAAAGATGACGGCAACGCGCTTTTTAGCATCCGGGCGCGAGGCGCCTCGGCTACTTGCTTTCGGCCTTATCCCCATACCTTTAGCCTAAGTTGCTTCGTCCACAAATTGAACCCTTGACCTTTGGTGTCACCTTGATACCATTTAGATTATGGCTATGACAGTGAGACTCACAGAAGAACAAGACAGCAAACTCGAGCAGATCGCCCAACTGCGGCGCATCTCGAAACAGCGTGCTATCGAAGCCCTTATTGAAGAGGCGGATGAGCGCGAATTTGTTAAAAAGCGCCTAGACGAGGCCTATAACTTGGTGATGACGCGAGATAAAGAACTCATGGAGCGACTGGCTGACGCATGATCCGCTTTCTCTCATACGAGAATGCCTTTCAACAACTCAGCCGTCTAGGTTTCATGGTCAAAGACGCGGGCTTGTTGGACAGCGCTTTGGCTAGACCAAAAACTACTGTCTTTGGCGAGTTTGCATACCCTTCAATTGAGTTGATGGCAGCCGCGATGCACCAGTCCCTGGTCAAAAACCATCCCCTAATGGATGGCAACAAGCGCACTGCTTGGACTCTACTTGTGTCATTTTTACTAATCAACGACATAGTTATTGAAATGACCACTGATGAGGGCATGGATTTCACCCTGGGTGTGGCCGAGGGTCGGTATGGCCTAGAAGAAGCTGCGGAATTGATTCGCAAACACATTCGCGCCTACTAATCGAGCCTTTGGCTTCACGTTTGGCTTTCGAGTGGCAAGGTAACCTTGAAGAGTGATTGACAGCAACCTTCTTCGTGATAACCCAGACGCCATCAAGGCATCCCAGCGCGCTCGCGGCAACGACGAATCAATCGTTGATACGGCAGTTCAAGCCGATGCCACCTGGCGCAAGTGCCTTCAAGAATATGAATCACTTCGTGCCGAGCAAAACGCCGCTGCCAAGCTAGTCGGCTCGGCATCAAAAGAAGACCGCCCGGCCCTAATTCAGGCCGGTCAGGTGTTGGCTGAGAAGGTCAAGGCGGCACTCGAGATCGCTAACGCGGCCGAGGTGCACCTGAACGAGGTCATCTGGAAGATCGAAAACGTAGTTATCGAGGGCATCCCTGCCGGTGGCGAAGAAAACTTCACCGTTGTCAAAGAGGTCGGCCAAAAGGCCAAGTTTGACTTCGAGCCACGCGATCACGTTGCCCTTGGCGAACTGCTTGACATCATCGACATAGAACGCGGTGTCAAGGTTTCGGGTTCACGCTTCTACTTCTTGAAGGGCTGGGGCGCACGCCTAGAGCTCGCTCTGATGAACATGGCTCTCGACCTAGCAAGCAAGCACGACTTCACCGCGCTGATCACGCCGACTCTGGTTCGCCCTGAGGTCATGGCCGGCACCGGTTTCTTGGGTGAGCACTCGGATGAGATTTACTACCTACCAGCCGATGACCTTTACCTAACCGGCACCTCGGAGGTGGCGCTTGCTGGTTATCACCGCGATGAAATCATCGAACTTTCAAACGGCCCATTGCGTTATGCCGGTTGGTCAACTTGTTATCGCCGCGAGGCTGGTTCGGCTGGCCGCGACACCCGTGGAATCCTTCGTGTTCACCAGTTCAACAAGCTTGAAATGTTCAGCTACATCAAGCCTGAAGACGCCGAGAATGAGCACCTGAAACTGCTCGCCCTCGAAGAGGCAATGCTGCAAGCCTGCGAGCTTTCATACCGAGTAATTGACACCGCCGCCGGTGACCTTGGTTCAAGTGCTGCCCGCAAGTATGACTCTGAGGCTTGGGTTCCTTCGCAAGAGACATACCGCGAACTCACCTCTAGCTCGAACTGCACCACCTATCAGGCGCGACGCCTAAACGTTCGCTATCGTGACCAGAACGGCAAGACCCAGACGGCTGCAACCCTGAACGGCACCCTAGCCACCACTCGCTGGTTGGTTGCCATTCTTGAAACACACCAGCAAGCCGATGGTTCGGTTCGAATCCCGGCAGCGCTTCGCCCATACCTGGGTGGTCAAGAAGTAATCGAGCCAAAGGCCTAATGAGTTCAGCACCCGTGGCCACCGGTGATGACCGTTGGTTGATAGCAATCGACATCGATGGCACGCTCGTGCACGATGACGGCTATCTTTCACCAAGGGTGGTTGCCGAGGTTGAACGGGTGCGCGCACTCGGCCACGAGATCATCGTTGCCACCGGGCGCAGCGCGGCTAACGCCATCCCAGTGGTTAATTCGGTGGGCATCAAACACGGTTATAGCGTTTGCTCAAACGGTGCCGTGACCATCGAGGTTGACCCCACCCATCCGCGCGGTTTCAAACCGGTTGAGGTCATCACCTTTGACCCAACCGAGGTGCTGAAGCGTCTAATCAAGCACCTGCCAGACGCTCACTTTGCCGTTGAAAATGCCCAGGGCACCTATAAATTTCACAAGGCTTTTCCGGCCTATGCTCTCGGCGATGACAACATCGAGACCCCGCTGGATGAGCTGATGGGTGAGCCGGTTAGCCGAGTTGTTGTTCTTTCACCGGGGCAATCGGCCGAAGAGTTTCTTGACGTTATCACCGAGGTCGGCCTGCATTCGGTCACCTATGCCATCGGCTACACCGCTTGGCTAGACATCTCACCGCAGGGCATCAGTAAGGCATCGGCACTTGAGGTTCAGCGCAAGGCGCTTGGCATTTCTCGTGACAAGGTCATCACCATGGGTGACGGCCGCAATGACATCTCGATGTTTGAGTGGGCGCGCGAGGGCGGCGGCTTGGCATTTGCCATGGGTCAGGGCCCGGATGAAGTTAAGGCCGCGGCCACCGCGGTGACTGCCGCTGTTGAGGATGATGGCGTTGCTCAGGTCTTGGCGGCTTTCGAGGGCATCCTCTTCACCCACGACCTAGTCTGACTTTTGCCAGTCGACAAGCCATCGATTTTGGCGTAAACTTGACCTCACGGAAGCGTGCCGGAGCGGCCGAACGGAACAGTCTTGAAAACTGTCGTAGTTAATAGCTACCGTGGGTTCAAATCCCACCGCTTCCTCCAGATAAAACCCCAGTCTTATTAGGCTGGGGTTTTTTCATTGACCGGCCGGCGGCGGAAGGACCGGGCGGCGGCAGCCCCCTCCTCCGAGTTTCCTGTGAGGGCTGGTTCTGACGAGCCCCCGCGGTTAAACTAGTTGTTCATGAAAAATCCATTTGCGCGTAAAAACTCTGCCGAGAAGACCGAAGCCCCAAGAGGGTTTGCCCGCCACGGCCGAATTCGCGCACAGTCAAAAGGCAGCGCCATCGGTGGCCTAGTTCTTAAGGGTCTTGCCGCAGTGGTTGGCGCGGCGATTGCCGTTGCCGGTGTGACGGTCTGGGATATTTCAAACTCGATTCGTGCCAACGGCATTGAACTTGCTGGCCCGAAGGTGACCGCGGCCGACCTAAAGGGCCCAATCAATATGTTGTTGCTTGGCTCAGACAGCCGCGCCGGCACCGACTCAAAGATCTTTGGCCCATCTAGCGGCGTTCTTGCCGACGTTGAAATTTTGATTCACATCTCGGCAGACCGCAAAAATGCGGTTGCCCTGAGCTTCCCTCGAGACCTTTTGGTGCCATGGCCTGCTTGCCCAAGCACCACCGGCGGCTCGGGTTATTTGCCTCAGGCGCTGGGTCAGATCAACGCCACAATTTCTAACGGTGGCCCTGGTTGCACGCTTTTGACCATTGAGCAGTTGACCGGCCTGAAGATTCCATACCTGGCCACCATCAATTTCGGTGGAGTCATCGAGATGTCAAACGCCATCGGTGGTGTCGATGTTTGTGTGGCCCGCCCAATTCACGACCGCTACACGTTCTTGAACCTAGAGGCCGGTAACCACAACCTCAAGGGCATGCAAGCCCTGCAGTTCTTGCGCACCCGTCACGGTGTTGGCGATGGCTCAGACCTCAGCCGCATCTCAAACCAGCAGGTTTTCTTGACCTCTTTGTTGCGCAAGATCAAGAGCGAGGGTGTGCTCAGCAACCCAATCCAGCTTTACTCGTTGGCAACCGCCGCCGCTCGCAACATGCAGCTTTCAACTTCGCTCACCGATGTCAACACCATGATCGGCATCGCCTCGGCGCTGAAGTCGGTTGACCTTAACAAGATGACCTTCTTGCAGGTGCCATCTCACGGTGGTTTGCCGGCCCCTTATTCTGGCCGCGTTATGCCCAACTATGACCAAGCCAACATCATCTTCCAGAAGTTGGTCAACGATGAGCCAATCTTGATCGATAAGGCCAACACCGGTTCTGGTGCAGTTGCTCAGGGTGGCACCTCAACGGCAACGCCTACCCCAACACCTTCAAAGTCGGCTCTGCCAGGCAAGTCGGCAAGCGCATCGCCAACCCCAACCCCGACCGCCACCGCACTTCCTGAATGGGCTCGCGGCACCAACGCGGCAACCACCACCTGCTCAGGTTAGTTAGGTTTACTTAGGTCTCGGCTTTCGACTAAACTAGACCAGTCCGAGGAGTCGTCGCATAGCCCGGTCGAGTGCGCCCGCCTGCTAAGTGGGTAGGGAGGTTAAATCTCCCTCGAGGGTTCAAATCCCTCCGACTCCGCCACGGATGATCTAACTAGGCCTTTAGCAAGCCTGGGGTTTACAAGGTCGCGCAGACCAAGTAAACTCATAAAGTTGTCTAGGCAACTAAAGCAACACCAACGCGTTTGTAGCTCAATGGATAGAGCATCTGACTACGGATCAGAAGGTTGGGGGTTCGAGTCCCTCCAAGCGCACTGAAATGACGCGGTTCTTCGGAACCGCGTTCTTTTTTGCCCGGATAATTCCGTTTAAATTCCGTTCCGCCAAACATGGACACCTGTTTTGTCGGATTGCAATATTTCGAATATTTCGAATACAATCTGACTATGAACGTAACCTTTACCCCTACCCCGCTTGATTCGGGAAAAAGCTCAGAGCTTCTATACGCTTTAGCCAATGAGAGAGTCGATGAGGCCCCGCGTTTAGTTGTTGGCGGTCAACCAATTGAACTTCCAGCCCAGCTGGCCTACATCTTCAAGAGCATTTTCGAAGATTTCTCGCAGGGTAAACCAATCACAATCATTGCCCATGAAGCGAAAATGACAACCCAGCAGGCAGCGGATTTCCTGGGAGTTTCTCGCCCAACAGCAATCAAGCTTTTGGAACAATACGGCATTCCAGTTGAGCAAGTGAATAGACATAGACGAATTCTGTTTGGTGACGTCCAGCGACTACAACAGTTAATTCAACAGAGACAGCACGGTGCGTTAAGAGAAATGCGCCAACTTGAGAAGGAACTAGGACTCCTAGAAGCTGAGCTGACAGACGAGGCAAGCAAGTAGTGGCAGCATTTTCCGTTGTCATAGATGCAGATTGCCTGCACAAGCTACACCTTCGTAACGTACTACTTCAGTTAGCCACGGCCGGATTTTTTAGACCACGTTGGACTGGAACAATCCTGAATGAATTTAAAGAAAGCCTGCGACGCCGGGGTGTGGTTGAAGAATATGCACTTGATCTGTTATCGACTCGTTTGAGCGACCTTTATCCAGATTCTGAAGTCAAGGGCTTTGAGCACTTGATTGGTACGCTCGCCTGCCCCGATCCGAACGATGAGCATGTGCTAGCCGCGGCAATTGTTGAGAAAGCCGGAGCGATAGTCACATGCAACGGTAGGGACTTTCCTCGGGATTGCTTCGAGAAGTTTGGGGTCGAAATCTTACATCCAGATGATTTTCTGATGGATCAGGTGGACCTGAACAGTGAAGTGGTCATTACTTCTATTGCGGTCCAAATTGAAAGCTACTCTAAGCCAGAGGCAGACGCAGTTGCCTTTGCCTCGTACCTCACCAAAGCCGGTTGCCCTGCTTTCGGCGAATTTATTTTTTCGAACCAACGCAAAATTGACGACTTAGTGCGGCACTTACGAGTGGCCTCGAAGGGTCTGAATGCGGCGGATAAGTAGTCAGAACCTGTGGCTTAATGCATAAGGTGACCGCTTAGCCTGTCCATCCACTCCGCGGAATCGTCTTCGTAGTAATGAGCATAGGTATCTAGGGTCATCTTTATGCTGGAGTGACCGAGAATGTAGGTGATGGTCGTGATTGGAGCGCCAATGCGAATCATCATCGAGGCGCAAGTGTGGCGAAGCCAGTGGATTGTGCCGTCACCTAAGCCAAGACGCTCGACAGCCGGGGCAAAGTAGGTGCGGCGGAAGTGGCCATAGTCAAGGGCAGTCCCGCCCGATCCAGTGAAGATGAAATCCTCAAGCCCCTTCGCAAGAAACAGAGGTTCCAGAATCTTTTCCACTTCGGGAGAGACAGGAATTACTCGGGTTTCACGGGTTTTAGTTGCACCAAGGTGCTTTTTGCCTGTTTCATCGGAGGTCCAGGAACGGACGACAGAAAGTTTTTTTGAAACTAGATCGATGTCACGAACCTGGAGAGCAAGAGCCTCACTAATTCGAAGACCAGTAAGTGCAAGAAAATGCACCAAGTTTCCATACTTGCCGCATTCTCTCGCAAGGGCATCGACCTGATCTGCTGTAAACGCCTTGGCCTTTGCCTTGGCTTGCTTGGGCAGCTTGATGCCTACTGAGGGGTTGGACACGATATATCCGTCAGTTACGGCTGAATCGAGGATCTGATTTAGCAATCGAAGCGACTGCTTTATGGTCGTGGCCCCAACACCCTCATCGGCTAAATCTCCAATCCAACCTCGGATGTCGGCATTGCGAATGTGAGTGACGGAGTATCCGCCCAATGTTGGAAGGATATGCACCCGCAACTGCGAGTTATAGGTCGCGAGCGTCTTCCCCGAGACTTCAACCTTGTTTTTCTTCCACTTGGGCACGTATTCCGAGAGCGTAAGAGTCGCCTCCTCTGGGTCGATCCAGGTGCCAAGCTTGAGCTGCTTTTCGGCTTCACCTTTCCAGGAAATGGCTGGATCAAGATCTGCGAATTCTTTCGAAACTACGCCAGTTGGCGTAAGCAAGGTAACAACCCACTCTCGCTTTGAGCGGGTGATCCCACTTGGGCAACGGTCCAAATCGCTCTTCAGGTTACGCTGCCAAAGTTTTGCATCATCCTGTCGGGAGAAATTTCTAGACTCCTCGCCACGCTCATGGTAAACGCGAGCTTGCCACTTGCCAGTGGAGAGCTGCTTAATGCCTGGCAGTCGGTTAATGCGTTTCGGCATAGTTTCCTTCTTTATTTAGCTATTTATATCGTCAGCGTCAGACATTTTGGCGAGTATTCCTGCTTCACGAGCGAGGTACAGCCGTCTTGAAATCGTAGAAACTGGCAACCCTTCACGCTCGGCAATCAGAGGACGAGCCGCTTTTAACCCAAATGACTTGATGAGTTGATATTGCCGGGCCACATTGGTTCGAATTCCAAGGTGATCACCGATGTTTTCCTCAGCTTTATGCAGATCTAGATGCAGTTTGCAGAGCGCAACTTTTGTTTGAACCGAAGGAGGGTTCGGGGCCGAAGGAAGCCCGCCGCCTTTTTGGAACTCCTCTACCATCGGCGCAATTACGCGTGCGTACACCTGAGGCAGTTGCTTCATGCCGGAATGCTCATCCATTTCTCCCATTCCAAATTCGAGTCGAGCAAGGGCAACTAGCTCCCCTGTGGCATTGAGTCCACTGATCCACCAATCGCACATCATGGAACCAAGGTGATTCTTAAGTTCGACGCTGGCAACAATGCCACTTTCGTGCCCTACCGCATCAAAGCGGTAACCATCGATTTGTACCTCAAAGGAAAATTTCATGTTCCAATACTAACACAGTGGGTACTATATGTGTTACGATGTTTGTACCACAACATGAATAAAGAACATAGGAGGTGACACTTAGTGAACGAAACAAGCCCGCTATTGACGGTGGATCAGCTCGCTGCCCGTTGGCAGAAGCCAGTGCAGTGGATCTATTCCAACCATCATCGACTCGGAATGAAGGTCCTCAAGATCGGTCAGCAACTTCGATTCCCAATTAAGGAGGTAGAGCAGTGGGAAATCAACCACTCACACTAAGCAGCACATCACAAAATAAAAAGAACGGCCCAGGCGGGAACCTGAACCGTTCAACACCAGCCCAAACTCACGCTAATAAGAAAGGTCCGATATGGACATTGTAAACGGTCACACTGACCACGAAAAGAGCTGTACTCCACGCCAAGCTATGCATGTTTATCAACATGTAAATTCTGAAAACTTGGAGAGCAGTGCACCACAAGCTCTACAGGCCGCATTCGTAAAGGGAAGTAACGAAGGCAAGTGCTCGTCACAGACCCCCGCTACGCATGATGCGCAGTCAAGCCTGAATAGCAACCTCGGAAAGAGCGAGGTGCGCTAATGAACCAGAAGACCATCGCTCTAGCCTGGCTGAACGCAGGATGGGAAGTATTCCCCTGCTACGAAAAGGAAACCTGGGCAGGATCAAAGCTACACACTCGCAAGTCACCAGATACGCCTCGCGGCTTCTATGACGCCACCAATAACAAGGAAATCGTTGAAGCCTACTGGGAAGCACACCCAGAACGCCTAGTTGGAGTCCGTATTCCGGCTTCAGTCAACGTTTTGGACATCGACCTCAAGATCGACCCACCAAAGGATGGTTTCGAGGCGCTCGCCGAAGCAGGGCTCGAATACCCCGACACTTTCAGCTTGGAGACTCCATCTGGCGGATTGCACGTCTATTTCAAGAAGGATCCAACCCGTCATGTCAAGGCAACAAGTGACTTGAAGCTTTCGGATGGCCGCGTACTTGTTGGGGTCGATCGCCGCACACTCGGTTCCTACACGATCGCCTACTCCGCAGATGCGCCGCGTATTGAGGACCTGGCTGAGGCTCCTGATTGGCTTAATGAGGAATCTGAACAGACCGGTCTCAACCCCTATAGCGGCAGTCTGAACAACTGGTTTGCTGAACTCCCAATCGGTGAGCCAGATGGTCGTGTTTCACGTGCAATCAAGCGCTTCCCAACCGAAGACTTTGGCCACGCAGACATGCTGCGCATGCAGACTGAGTTGGTAAAGCTCGGTGCCGAACGTCACACTGGTGTCAAGGAAGCCATCGAACTGCTCCAGGCGCTTTGGCTTCACGGCGAGTACAACACACTGCGCTACCAAGCTGACTGGAACTCTGCTCTTGAAGGTGCAGTTCGCAAGTTTGGTGGGCGCTCGCCGGAGAATCACCTTCCGGATTGGTTGCCAGGCGAAATCACCGCCAATCCTGATGATCCGGATGCCATGCTCGAAAAGGAAATCGCACTCAAGGCTCTTGATAAGTACATGGAGCTAAAGGCCACCCAAATTGCAGCCAACAAGATCGCTGCAGATGGCTTTGTCGGTTCGGAGGAAATCACTGTCGCACAACTGCGTGCAACTAAGACCGATTTCCTTGTTAAGGATCTGCTGCCTGTGGCATCAATCGGGTTCCTCGTAGCACGTTCAAACCTAGGAAAGACCTTCGCATACATTGACATGTGCTGTCGCATGGTTTGCGGAATGCCTTGGCTTGGGAAGGCAACAGTCCAGGCGAAGATCCTTATCGTCCTAGGCGAAGGCCGTGCCGGTTTCATTGACCGCATCGACGCATGGTTTGACTATCACCAGCAGGATCCGTCACTTATTGAGGATTACTTCTTCTTTGTCGATGGCGCAAACCTTTTCAGTGATGTGAGCATCGATCGCATCCGCGAAGTAGCTGACCGCGAGCACGTAGACCTGATTGTGTTTGACACCTGGGCAGCAACATCGGGTGTAACTGAAGAAAACGCAGGTGGCTTGAACTCCGAGGCACTAAACCGTACGGCCAAGATTCGCCCGATCGCAACTTCCTTGTTTGTCCACCATCCAACTAAGGCAACAGAGAAGACAACCCATCCCGAACTTCGTGGTTCAGGTGCTCTCAAGGGTCGTGCAGATGTAGTCATGACTATGTATAGTGATGCAGAGTTCACGGCTGCCACTGGCGAAAACGAAGACTGGATTGCCCTCTCAACCGAGTTCGATCACGGAGGCAAGAACCGTAATGCAAAGACGGAAACTATCCGCGGTCTCTATCTGCAGGATGCAGGTGAGGAAAGCAAGGTCTTCACACAAATTGAATCGGAATCCCTCTCGTTGGGTGCACGCGAAGTGCGTAAGCACCTCAAGGGTGAGATGACAGTAAAAGCTCTTACTACGTCCGCGGGCAAGTCGGATTCAACTTGGAAGCGCCGACTAGATGCCGCAATTGCAGAAGGTATCGCGATCCGCATTGTTCACCCAGGCAGCACAGCACCTGACACCTACAAGCTGACTGAACTTGGCGAAAAGGCAAACCGTATCAATTTCAGCGCCTTGATGAACAAGGCCAATGTCGAACTCCCAGGGGAGGAAAACTAATGTCGCCGCTACACGAACACAACCAAGCAGATTCCTTAGAAGATTGGATCTCATTCATCAAGTACTTTGCTTCGCAGTGCCACAAGTACGTCGAGGCAGAAGGTAAGGCGTTTATCGGATTCTGGATCCCATGTGCATGTTGCTCCTACGAAGATGGGATCGCATTGCACCCCAAGACTGGCAAGCAACTTATTTTTGCCAATCTGAGCGAGCCTGATGAACTTTGGGTGGACCTCTGGGCAGGCTCAGATTCCGTAGTGAGCTTCACTATTGAAGAAAACCTTGCAGTGACAGAAGATACCTTCGGGTCGGCTGTGCACCCAGACCCGCACACCACTCTGGGGATCTTGATGAACTTATCTGACTGTCTCTATGAGCACGCAGCTATTCGCCTCATTCCATTCTTGGCAACTGTCCTAAAGGTGAATGCACGCCAAGCTGCTGATGTTTACGCTGACTGGCAAATGAACTACGACTAACAGTTGTGCAATCCCGGGGTGAGGGTTTCGAAGGCAAAATCTGGTACTGGACGCCACAAGATTTGAGCGGAACCCTCACTTTGGGCCAAGTCACTAAAGGCCCGATGCTTTTTGCGCTGCCAAGAAAAAATAAACACATTGACAAAATAAACACTGTCGGCCTCGTTTGTTGTTCATGTAAAGAGCAGATGAGTAAAGGCTAAAAAGGCAAGCGTCGTTTATAAGGGTGAAAACAATCCCGAATGCGCCTAAAACTCGCCAGAACCGTATCGCACCTCGGGGGCAAAATTCGTCTCAATGTACCAGGGTCCGTGCAAAATACAAATGCACCTAGAAACCAGAGCGATTGAACGGATACTCATGATGCAATCAGCCCCCGAAGATACTAGACCAGCCTGCCATGAGTGTGGGACAAGAATGTTGAGAGCCGTCTATGGATTACCAACCAGCGACCTCGCAAATGATCCAACTGTGAAACTCATGGGCTGCCTAGTCGATGGGGAGGTGCTTGAGTGGTTCTGCCCAAAATGCGACTAGTGTAAAAGCCTAATTCGTATACCCAGCCTTTTTAAGCAGTTTGGAGAAGGCTTTTTCAGCTTCCAAGTAGGCGTCGATATTGGCCAAATAATACTCAGCCCTACCTGGGTACTCTCTTTCGGGATTCCAAGACGGCACCTGGCAACGACTGCAGAAGGACATAACGGTTCCAGGTGGCGAGTAGAAACTATCTGTAACCCTAATCGTCTTTACCCCAACATGATCAATCGACAAATGAGGGCACGCATTTTGAATGCGAGATATCTGCCGTTCGCGTCTCGCCTTAAGTAACGCGTTAAGGTCGAGTGAGATGGTGAATCGAATTGCGACAATTGCCAATAGCAAAGTGCAGATGCTGCCAATAGCCCACAAGAGCCATTGCCACCATGTCTCAGGAAAACCAAAGGGCAGCGAGATGCTGGAGTTGACTGCTCGTTGCACTATCGACTTACCTCGCGACGCCAGTTTTCCATAAGGCGCTCGCAGCTTTCATGCCGCGGAAGTAATAGCGTGGCAACAAGTTGCCCGTCCTTCTTTTCAACAATTCCGTCCACAACGGGAGCCCAGCCTTTTGGGACCAACTCATCAGCGACCTTCTTCATAGCGAGCTTGATCGGCTCATCTTTGGGTAAGTATCCGCAAAGAACTAGCCCAGACTTTGAAATACCCATCACGGCAACTGCTTGCTTATCCGCCTTATTGCCAGGTTCAGACAAGAGTAGAAAACGTTGCTTACCGAGCCCAATGCTTTTCAGCTCACTCTGGTGAAAACTCGATCCTCTTAGCCAAAGATCCCAATCACCAGGCATCAGCAATGTTTCCATTGACTTCTGCTTTGGCGCAGCCTTTGAAAACAACCCCATAATCCCCTCCAACGCTCAGAATACCAGCGTAAAAACAGCCATCAAACTACTTAGGTCTTGAGCTCCCCGCAGGCGCTCGCCGGTTGTGTCTAATACGATTCCCCTAATGCCCCTCACTTGCGACGTGGGGTCCCCTAAATGGTTTCCTATCCGTTGAGGGCCTCAGCGGCAACATGTGAGATTAGTCGCTTCACCTCCGAAATCGGAGGGTACATGGAGTCTCTCTCAATAGGTGGATTGAGTTCAGATAAGCGTTGACGCAGGAAAGGTTTCCAGTCCGAGGGGATTAAAAAACTCCACCCGTAAGCTCCCCAACTGGTCGCCTTCCTTGGTGCATAGTCTTTCTTCTGGAAGCAAATAATTAACGTCGATATTTCGCGGAGAGAGTCGATATTGATCATTATTGGCCTTTTAGAACTCCCATAGAAATACTGCTGAAGCTTTCCGCCACTCGTATAAATCCCACCAACAAGGAAACTGGCTTGCTGTGCGATCATCCGGGCATCAAGCGGACTCATAGTCGCCTCGTAAACGGTCTGTCTCCAGTTGCTCGTTTTCTTGCGGGGAGCAGCCCAAGGAAGTGCAGTCAATCTTGATGCAGCACTTTCATGAGGGTGGGTTGGGTTGCCATGCTTAAGTGTTTCTTTGGCTGTGAGGATGAAAAGCCTCCCATCCTTGTCATCCTCCTTTTCGACGGCGAAATAGAGCGCTGCCAGCGGCGAACGGGACACGTCAATCAAACGAGTAGGCATGCCGTGATGTTGCAGGAGGCCAAGAAGCTCTAAATCCGTGAGCCCCATTCCTAAGCCATTTTTTCTGGCCATGGCTAGAACTTTGTCCTCGGCATCTCGCATAGCAGCTTCAGCGTCATGCTTGAACGCCGAAGGTGTTTTTGAGTAGCTTCGTCTTCCCGCTATCAGTCGATATAGCGTTGAGTTCAAGCCATGCATCGAGTTGGACTGCCCACGATAGTAGAGCCCTCCTTTGGGCATTCGGAATTTCTCATGATCGCGGTAATTCACCAGAAATTCCCAAAGTTCTTCTGCCGATCGGATTCCCTCGCGATCGTTGAGCAGTCGTTCGTTTAGAAATGCTCCAACGTCGGTATCCATAGTGTTTCCCCCTTCTTAACTCCAAATCCATGTAATTTGCATGCGACAACCACTCAGAAATGGAACTTTCATTTCACCTGGAATTAGTCGAGATCTTATAGCGCTTTTGCTTTCTTTGGCTTACAAAAAAAGCAGCACCAAGAACAAAAGTTGTTGTCGTGATGATCCACGAACTTTGCGTTTGGCCTTGCTCCAACAAGAAAGCCCACTGGTGGAAACCTCCATGCTGGAAATCATGTCCAAACAATGCGACAACCAATACCCAAGTGGCTGGGACCAAGCTAGCAATTCGGGGGGCAGTGAGAGTCAATCCGACTAACTCCAAACCAAGCAGGAAAGCGGAGTCTCTGAACAGCTCCCAATTCAAGTTTGAAAAAGTTCCGGAGACCAAAACGCCAAGCGACATCGGAACCACGATAGCCAAAATAGCCGCAAGCTCCAGCAACCAAAGTTTTCTTTTTGTCAGGATCAGGTTGATTAAGTTGCTTTTCTCGCACAAGTACGAGAAAAGGATTGACGGAACCAGAGATAGCAGGATTGTTCCGGGCACTTGAGCAAAGAGCGGACCGCCAGTGAGGTTAGGTAACGTCAATTGGAAACTTAGGATAATTGGCGTTGACAGCCCCACTAATAATGAGCAAAGCGCCATTTCCCCGATTCCCCGGGACTTTATCCAAAGTCTCATGATCCGGCGGGCAACTTTACATCGCAACTTCTGACGGCCTCAAGGGAATGCTTCAACCATTCTGAAGTAGTTGAATCGAGTGATCCTCCGCGAGCAAAAGCGAGTGCGCTCGCGAATTGACTCTCAAAGGCTTTGCCTTCTGAAGGTTCAAGTGGTGGTGCGAATCCGGTCATGTCAAGATCGTTGTGTGAGGTTGCTCTCAGAAGGAAATTGATAAGGGACCTGTAATTCAAGTCACGCTTTATCCATGCTGCATCTGATTCATCGCAAACTACCGGCTGTCCAACAAAATCGCTAACCAGGGAGTAGCCCACCTCCGCGGGACGGGACACAGGTGTGGCAACAACTCCCACTTTGTTTGCACTGACAACAACATTGGTAGCCAAAATCGTCTTTGGTGGCCTCAGTCCTAGTCGCTCAAGATCCGACCAGACCGCGTCCAAAGACTCAGCGAAACGGTGTGACGGATCCTGACCTGGGAAGAAACAGAGTTTCGGGGGCAAGGAGTATTTCTTTTTGCCATCTCCCCAGCTCACGATATGTCTCGAACTGGAGCACTTCATCTCAGCTGTTGACCTGTTCACCACGGGAACCGGCCCGAGAGCGCTCGATAAGTTCGCCGAAACTGCGAAGGCGGCAACTGCAACAAGGACGGCTGCACTAACGATTGCTGTCTTTGGTTTTTTCGAATAGACCAATTTAGTTTTCGCAAAAATCGCAAATGCGATTGCACCGCAACCATTGAACGTAATTGCCGTAAGAATCGCGGAAGTGTCTAGGGTCTCATAGATACGACAGCAATCCATCAGAATCAGTCCCGACATGTATCTAAGCGGGAAGTAGTTCACAGCCCAGGCGGAACCAAGCCAGAAATACGAACAAATAAGGGCTATAGGGATTGAGATAGCAGGCGCTAGCCGGAGCCCTAGATTGAAGCCCAGCAACAGGTGGAACATCACTATCGTTAAAAATGCCAGCACTAGCAAAAGGTTGGGGCTATCAGTCGCTCCGGCGGCGTGCGTGGATAGCAAAAGGAAACTGAGAACTTGGATTGAAATTGCTGCTACGAAAACAGGCCACAAAGCTCTTACTGCAATGTGCCATGACTTTCGAGCATGAGGTGCCTGATTCAACTGCGTCGACTTTAGTCGCGAACCTTCTATCGCCCCACCAATCGCTGCAATTCCGGCGCTAACTATAAGCGTTAAGCCTGACTGAGCAGTGACTCCCAACCAGTATCCGGTCACGTATCTGAGGTTTACCATGCTTGATGAAAACAAAAACGCGAGTCCCATTCCAAAGCTGAAAAGGACTATTGCTGAAAATGCAGATGACTTCCAAACATGTTTCATTTGTCTAACTCAACCATCGAAGAGTAGGCGGCAACGAGCGCCTGGCCAGGGTCAGACAGGCCAAGTGCTGTCCCAATAGCGATGAATTGCTGGAAACTTCCAAAGAACTTGATTTCGCCGCCGACTAAAAGTGCGATGTTGTCAAAGAAGCCCGAAATCCCCTCGATCTGGTGACTAGAGACTACGATGCATTTATCACCCGAAACCGAAGCAAGGGATTGATAGAAATTGCTGGCCTGATGAAGATCTAGACCAGCGGTTGGCTCGTCAAAAAGCAAGGCGGAGTTGCCTGACATTAGGGCACTCGCAATTCCAACCCTGCGGAGCTGACCTCCTGATAATGACTTAGCTGATTCATTAGCCTTTTCGCTTAGAAATACCATCTCAAGAAGTTCCTCACTTTTGGCCCATGAATCGTGGGATGACATCCCAGTAAGCCAACCAGCGTAGGCAACCTGTTCTCGAACAGTTAGGCCCCTGAATACGGGAATAGTCTGCGGCAAGAGGCTCACTTGATTCGATTCAGGAGTGGTCCTGCCGCCATTGGAAGCGATAAGGCCAGCAGCGATGGCAAACAATGTTGACTTTCCAGCGCCATTTGGACCCAGCAGAAGCGTTTTCCCTCTTGGGAATGAAATGTTCAGATTCCGAAAGAGTGGAGTTTTATTTCTATATCCAAAGGAGATATTCTGGAAAGTCAACATTGCGCTTACCGCCTAGTAGTTAGTTACGACTGACGTCGCACTGAAGCGAGGCGTAGAGCTGGTGCTTCCATTGATTTTGTCGATAGTGAAGTGATAGGTGTCTGCTCCAAGTGCCTGGCCCCAGTTTGAGGTGTTGCAGGCATTGGAGATTGAACCCATGCTGATGTCAGGAAGAATGCCGTATTCACGGTAAAGGTTCAATGTCGCTGACGAGAACGTGCCGCCAGTGTTCATCGAACAACCACTCAGTTTGACAGTGGTCGCTACCTGATCCAGGGCATTGTCAGACCAGGTTCGGGAGCTGAAGCCAGTGCCTACAGACGACAGATACGAACTCCAAGAGCCCTCTGCCATGGCCGGGCTAGAGGCGAGTAGAACGCCGGAAGCGATCGCAAGGCTGATCGCAATTTTTTGATTTTTTGTCATGATTTCCCCGTTCATTTTTGTAGAGCAATTTGCCCACATGAACAAGTTATCCTAGATATATAGAATTGCAAGAGCATTTTGCAAACTTATTCTTTATAAGTAGAATAAACAGCATGCGCCCTCTTCAGAGAGTTACGACCACAACAATCGAGGTCCTTCAGTGCATCTATTCCTTCTCCGGCGAAGGGGTTTGGGGTCTGGAGATCGCAAAGTTGACCGGTCTAAAGACCGGGACTGTGTACCCGATTCTTGAACGGCTGGAGAGTTTAGGTTGGCTAAATTCCGAATGGGAGATAACTCAAGACCGGAACGGCCCACGACGTCGGACATACAGGCTGACTGTTGACGCTTCCCGTGAGATGCGTGAGCTCACACGGAAACTTCCACCTGTTCATGAAGATGCAAAGTCCTGGAATCTTGCGCTAAGGCAAGGCGTCACTGGCTGATGCCCCCTATCTCGGCCTTGGCCACACGTGCTATTCCTGCTGATTTGCGAGAAAAATACATTGAAATCTGGCAAGCAGGCCATGATACTGATGGGCACGAAGCGAGCAAAGCCTTTTTCACCCAATGGCAGTTACTTTCTCTTGGGCTCCGATTGCGCTGGCAGGCAGATTCCTTTCGGCTGGGCAGGCTGGCAGTGCGAACAATGGTCGGGCTTCTACTAGCCGTGGCCTACGCAGAACTCGGACTTGTTAGGGAAATTCTCGTGTTATTTGTGGTTTGGTGGCTAGTTAGGCGCTCAGATTTCAGGGAGATTCACGCAAGAAGGGCACTTAAAGCTACGGGCGTGCACCTTTGCGTTTCGATGATTGCCTTTGCGATAGGACTTCTTACCTATTGGGTCAGGATTAGCAATCATCAAGATCTTGTCGATTTTTTGAAATCCATGGAATGTGTTGGTGTGACGTTTGTAGCCGCTTCATTCCTAACTGCGGTAGTCGCAGGACTCTTCTGGCTCGCCGATTTCTTGAGCACAAATAATGTGCTAGTTACTGGGAAACTTTTTTCATCACTTGCTGTGGCTTTGTTAGGTATCCAATGGCTGCAACAATCCAGGAACACCGCCCAGCTAATTGACTCTGACGCTTGGTTGTCGGTTATTTTGCTACCTGTGTCAAAGATCCAACAAGTGACAACCAACCTAGTGCTCCCGCTGCTTGCCTGCTTCATGATCCTCACTGGGGTTATGGAATATCGTAGAAGGAGAAACTTCGACAAGACCCAACAAGTTGGACGCGAAGATTCATAGACGCCATTCTGCTCTGCACTCGATTTGGCTTAAAGGGTCGGACACAGATCCAGCTATGAGTATTGAGCTGCAATATCCAGTACAGGAAATTGCCTTTCGGGCAGCCAGGCGCAACATTTTGTGAATGCGGCCAATTATGCTATATATGTAGATTAAGGTCGCCTAACCTGGCGACCTTAACTTATCGGGGGACACCTAATGAAGAAAATTACTAAGCTCGCGTTGGCATTGGCCGTGACCTTTGCTGTGTCTGGAAATATCACAGGATCGGCCTTTGCAGCAGATCTTTCCAACACTGCTGGGACGACTTGGGATTCGACTGCAAGCACAACCAGCATTGATCCTGACTGTGTTGCGCAGGTAACCTTGCAGGCACCAAGTGCATCTGTAGATGCAGTGAACAGCGCATGCACTGTCACCACAGTAATCAAATCGAGAGTTGACCCAGTCACAACCCAGCCAACTAGTCTTACAAGGTTGGCGACTTCGCCAATCTATTCAAAGTCTTGGGAAATCGACAAAATCGGGATCACTTATTACGAGATTACGAAGGGCAAGCTTTACTATGACGGTAGCCAAGCCTGGTCCACGAAAACTTACAGGGGCTTGACTGGCAGTCACGAGTGTCAAGCTCCTGGCAGTTGGGGAGTTACAGTGGCAGTGTCGGTTGAAGGTTGCACCACTTCCTATTCAACATCAGGCGATGCAGTGACTGATCGCGAGACATACAAAGTCTCGGCTTTCGTAAATGGTTTCCCTGTTTACTGGGTATATGCAATGTCGGAACTAAGCAAGGCTGACGGAACTACAACCGCCCGTGACTTCTAGGTCCAAAATGAAAAACGCCATCGCAACGAAAAACAAAGTCGTTGCGATTGCGTTATTTCTTCTATGTACGATTTCTTCTGTTTACTTCCCAGGCGCAGGTTTTCTCGTTTATTTCCCGACAAAGCGATTCTTAGCTGCCCATCGGCGAGTTACGGTGATAACACTGATGGTGATTGAAGTGGCACACTTTTTGACAGCTATAGGGACACAATTCGGTCCAATACTCAGCCACTCGTCCAAGTAGTTTTAGATTTACCGAACTGATAGCAGCAAAGTTGGTGGAAAACTCAGAAGGTCTATCTCCGTTGCGGCTCAAAGAGACTAGGGTCGAAAAATACACGCAGATGATTTCTTGCTCAAAGTTTCCAGTCATTTGTTGGTGAGGAGATGTCGCTTTGGATCAATTGTCTCGACTTGAAACACAAGGGTACATTTTTGGAAAGTCCGAAGCCGTTTATGAAATTTCTTTGCAGGCGCTAGGTGTTCCCCAATACAGGAAAGACCTTAGGCCTGATTTGAAAGACGAAAACAAAAGCACCCATACCGGGCGGTTCGGGCTCGGTGAATTTCCTTGGCATACAGACGGCGCAGTGTCAGACGTCCCTCCAAGGTGGGTGTTATTGACATGCTTGGTCAATGAAGCAAAGGCAGATACGGAACTATATCTTCCAAGCGCTACCCAGCTTGAAACCCTAAATAGCATTGTATTGCGAACGCAAAATTCCCTAGGTCAAGTCAGGTACCTCCCAGCAATTTCAGTCGTGGGGGCAAATCCGCTGATTCGGTGGGATCCACGAGCATGCCCGCCCACAGACCAGCTGATTGTCGATATGTTCGACGATGCTCAGCCAACAGCCTCCATAAATTGGCAGGTAGGACAAACTTTGTTGTTTGACAACTTCAAGTTCCTGCATAGACGAACAAGAGTGAGTGACGGACAAGAAAGGGTAATCAGGCGTGAGTACATTTATAGGAGGGCAAATGTGGACGAGTGACGAGTTCATTGGTAAGGCCATGATTTATGGGCAAAAAGCATCCGACATCAATATAGATGAAACCACAAGAGGGTTATTTCTCTCTATCACGTTGGAGATGTTGGCAAAGGGCCTTCTTGCCAGAGCTCACCCATCATTTATTGCTGCCCCGAAGGATATAGTTGAGGCTCTGAAAGCCGCGGCAAGTGATAAACCAACAAATACGCTTCAAATGGGGCAAGTTTTGGATCGATTAGCACTTATCCACCCGGAGCTCCGTCACAGGTTAGTCGATGATCTCAAACAATTCATTAATGAAAGAAACGCGGAGATTCACTCTTCACGAAGCAGTTTCGAAAGTCTCGGTGAAAAACGTTGGTTACCACTAGTGGTAAACGGCATTGCGCACATGGCTGATCTCCTAGAGAAACCCGGCAACCCATTCTTAAGTAAAGAGTTGATATCTAGAAGTGGTGACTTTCAAAATCAGAATGCTAAAGAGCGTGAAGAGAGAGTCACTCAGGTAATAAATACTGTTAGAGGCCAGTGGAATCGAATACCGGAAGATGAGAAGCAGGCACTAAGAGCGGGTGTCCTACCATCGGAGTACAACGAACAGGTAGTTTGCCCAGTATGTGGGTCCAACCTAACTCTTTCTGTCGGGCTGGAACCAGTTAGCCAGGAAGTATTGCGACGAGAGGGCGAATGGGATCGCCTTAGTGTGTTCGAAATCAATAGAGTTAGATGTAAACCATGTGGTTTTGCTCTAAACGATCCTCATGAGTTAGCTGTGGTCGGTCTCCCAGATGAAGTGACTACATATCAAACTCTAGATTGGGATGACCTTTATGACGAAGGGTATTACGAAGAATATGGCGACGAGTAACTTCCACCTTCTATTCCGTTCATATTCCGTTTAGTGGCCGGAATTGCCCGTAAATGGGCATAGACAGCAAGTAGGACTTGACTTATAAAATACTGGGGTAAAGTGCCAAAATGGCCCCATATCAACCCCCCGCAACATAACTACGGATCAGAAGGTTGGGGGTTCGAGTCCCTCCAAGCGCACTAAAACCCGGTTTCTTCTCACGAGAGCCGGGTTTTTTCATGCCTAAATTAGTTAGAAGTCCTTGCTACCAACTGCAAGAATTAGCCGAATTGCTCCACTCGCCCTGAAGCATCCACGGACTGCTGTTGCTAAGGGTTTCGGATAAGTATGTGGTTACCGTTGATCCCGAGCTATCGACCGATGTGGTGTTTTTGAAATTCCATGCACACTTGTCGCCATTTTCGAATCCTGTGGAGTCGTACCAGGCGTTCAATTCTGGGTCAGTAATCATTTCAGCCAGTTCGTGCGCAGAGACATTGGCAAGCGCATTAGTAGGTACGTCAAATGTGTTGAAAGTCTTGATTACGCTTGTGCAGCCAGGGTCATTGTCAAGATTGTAGAAGAAGGCGAATTTAATTCTTTTTGTCACAGAACCACTTCGCACTGAGCCAACTGAGTGCCAAGCGCAGGCGGTAGCTGATCCGCGTGGAAGATCGGTGTAAACCGGATAGTAAGCGGTGTTCGAAAGCTTGCTAAATCCAATTCTGTTGACAACTTCGTTCAATACCGAAGACGCGCTCGATGAAGCTCGCGTGCTGTCTAATACAGGGTTCTGGTAGCTGA
>Ga0228703_1000745_pt1 | contig 22084 bp, 21 predicted proteins | sample McNCre217_Aug_MG_3_FD_178020 | JGI IMG/M metagenome (GOLD analysis project Ga0228703, IMG submission 178020) | Freshwater microbial communities from McNutts Creek, Athens, Georgia, United States - 29-17_Aug_MG | ecosystem: Environmental > Aquatic > Freshwater > Creek | place: USA: Georgia... | reverse complement strand
CCAAGGTTTTGTTAGAAAACCTAGACGCGGCGCCCGACGAGGGGAACATCCTCGACATCGGATGCGGCTGGGGCCCAATTTCTCTGGCGCTAGCCATAACCCGCCCCGATGCCACCATATGGGCTATCGATGTGAATGAACGGGCATTGGAACTAACAAGAAGAAATGCCGAAAAGCTAGGTTTGACAAACATACGAACGGCTCTCCCGGACGCAATTCCGACCGACATCGAATTCACTGGGATATGGTCAAATCCGCCGATCCGTGTTGGTAAAGAAGTTCTGCACGGGATACTGATGAACTGGTTACCGCGACTTGTAGTCGGAGGTGAAGGCTACCTCGTGGTTCAGAAAAATCTTGGTGCCGACTCATTACTTAGGTGGATACAGGAAAACTTCCCAAACCACGAAAGCTCTCGCCTGGAAACTTCAAAAAGTTTCAGAGTGCTGCACGTAACTCGCGACCGCTAAGAAAGTTGGTCGAGATCTAGCCGGCCATCAAAAACTAGTTCTGCGGCACCGGAAAGGCCAACGTGCTCGCCTTCCTCGGTTGGAAACATGCGCACGCCCAAAGTTCCGCCAGGCACTGTTACTGTCCAGATATTGGGTGCACCCTTACCAGCCCAATACCGCGTTGCCAAAGCCGCTGCCACGATACCGGTACCGCAACTCAAAGTTTCGCCAACACCGCGTTCATACACTCGCATATCAATCGAACCAACACCATCAACCACCATCGGTTCTGCGGGGACAACGAACTCAACATTTGCACCGTTGGCCGGCGTTGGCGAAATTGTTGGTGGCAGTGAAAGATCTACATTCTTCAATTCGTCATGGGAGGCTAAAGCCACCACAACGTGGGGATTGCCCACATTAATGCCCTGACCAGGGCGGCTTACCGACAACTGGTTGGCGTGGACGGTAACTTCATCGTCCAATTTCCAGCGCCCCATGTCTACAGCAAAGCCGGCACGGTTGGGTTGAACATCGCGAACTCCAGCACGGGTTCCAACGCTTAGGGTTTCGCCGTTACCCACGGTAACCAAACCCTTTTCAATTAGGTACCGGGCAAATACCCGAACCCCGTTGCCACACATTTCGGCTATCGATCCGTCTGCGTTTCGATAATCCATGAACCATTTTGCTTCAGGAGCATCTTTCAAAAGCTCGACGCCCTCTGGCACAAATTTGCTCTCGATGACGCGGATAAAGCCATCAGCTCCAATGCCAAAATGGCGATCACAGATTTTTGCCACTTGAGCCGGACGCAGATCCAGAGTGTTTTTCGGGTCGTGAATCAGCACGAAATCGTTGCCCGTGCCGTGCCCTTTTGTGAACTCTAGGAAATTTGCCATGCTCTAAGCCTATTCGCTGAGATGGCGGTCAACGATTTTGAAAATGTCTTCAAGCAGGGTTTCTGACTGATAATCAAACCAGTTAATTCGAGGATCCCTGCGAAACCAGGACATTTGTCGCCTGGCATAGCGGGCAGTAAGGCGGGCTGTTTCCTCAATTGCTTCGGTCTCTGTGATTTCCCCGTCGAGTTGGGCAATGGCTTGTGCGTAGCCAATTGCCCGGGACGAAGTTTTACCCTCGCGAACACCTTTGGGCAGAAGTTCCTGCACTTCGTTGACAATGCCCTTTTCCCACATCAACGCAGCGCGCCTGCCAAGACGTTCCACCAAGTGAGTACGTTCAGAGTTAAGACCAATTTCGAGCACAGGTTGCCAGCTTTCGTTTAGGTCCGGAAGTTTCGCAGCGAAGTCTTCGCCAGTGATGGTTACAACCTCTAGTGCACGCACAATACGTCGACCATTTTTCGGATCAATCCGACTGGCGGTGTCTGGAGCGATGGACTGCAATTTTCGGTACAGCTCCGACTCACCAATTCGAACCAACTCTGCTTCTAATTCGGCTCGGACTTGCTCATCACGTGCGGCAAAGCCAAACTCGTTCAGCACTGACGCTATATAAAGCATCGAACCACCAACCAAAATTGGGGTAACGCCATTGGCCTGAAGTTCAATGATTTTTGCCCTAGCAACCGGTTGATACTCGGCAGCGGTGGATTCGTCGGTAATCTCAAGCCAGTCGAGCAAATGGTGTTCGACACCTAATTGCTCCTCAAGGGATAACTTGGCAGTGCCAATGTTCATGCCTCGGTAGAACTGCATCGAGTCGCTGTTAATAATCTCGGCGCGACCACCCAAAGATTCAATATGTTTTGCAATTGCGATACCGGTGTCACTTTTTCCGGTGCCGGTTGGGCCAACAACCGCAATCAACTTGGTCATTTTGCAGGAGTAATTGTGAGTGGTAGCCGTTTGGCTTCGGCTTCTTCGCCCAATCGTTCGAAGGCATCGCCACCAATGGTGCGGCGAATCGAAATCTCAGCAGCTGACTTTGGGTCGGCAAGGAGATGATAGGGGGCTGCCTCAGTTACGGTAACGGTTACCAAATCACCAGGCCGTGGTCTACGTACACCCTCTGGAAGCGAGAAGTGGACTAGACGATTGTCCCTAGCGCGTCCGGTAAGACGCCCAGTGGAATCATCTTTTCGTCCGTCGTTGGCAACTAAGACTTCAACTACTTTGCCAACCTGTTTTTTATTTTCCTGCCAAGCAATATCGTTGGCTACCGCCAGTAAACGCTCGAAACGATCCTGCACCACTTCTTTTGGTAGCTGATCGGGCATCGTGGCTGCAGGCGTGCCAGGGCGCTTCGAGTACTGGAAGGTGAAAGAAGCGGCAAATCTGGCTTCTTCAACCATCTTTACGGTATCCAAGAACTCTTCCTCAGTTTCACCTGGGAACCCGACAATGATGTCGGTAGAGATAGCCGCGTCTGGTATGGCTTTTCGAACTCGCTCGATAATCCCTAGGAACTTCTCACGACGGTAACTGCGCCGCATGTCTTTGAGAACCTTGTCATTTCCCGATTGCAAAGGCATGTGAAGCTGAGGCATGACATTAGGGGTTTCAGCCATGGCCTCAATTACGTCATCGGTAAACGCAGCAGGATGTGGACTGGTGAAACGGATACGTTCAAGCCCCTGAATTTGACCGGCAGCGCGAAGCAATTTTGCGAAAGCACCTTTATCGCCAAATTCCACACCATATGAGTTCACGTTTTGCCCCAGCAGTGTGATTTCAATTACGCCCTCCGAAACCAGTGCCTCAATTTCGGCCAGAATTTCTCCTGGGCGGCGGTCACGTTCTTTTCCACGGAGGCTGGGCACAATGCAAAAAGTACAGGTGTTGTTACAGCCCACGGATATGGAAACCAACGCTGAATACGCTGAATCGCGTTTGGTTGGTAGTGAACTGGGGAACGCTTCGAGGCTTTCAACGATCTCTACCTGTGCTTCGGCATTGTGCCGAGCGCGCTCTAGTAGCGCTGGCAAGGAGCCGATATTGTGTGTGCCAAACACCGCATCAACCCAGGGAGCTTTTTTGAGAATGGTTGCTTTATCTTTTTGCGCCAAGCAGCCACCAACGGCAATCTGCATGTTGGGATTGGCCTTCTTACGTGGAAGCAATTGACCAAGGTTGGCGTAGAGCTTGTTATCCGCGTTCTCTCGAACCGCGCAGGTGTTGAACACTACGACGTCGGCGTCAGTTCCTTCTTCGGCTGCAACCAAACCAGCGCCTTCAAGTAAGCCGGAAAGACGTTCGGAGTCGTGAACGTTCATCGCACAGCCGTAGGTGCGAACTTGATAGGTGCGTGGAGTTGTGGAAGTCATCAGACTTCCGATTTTACCGCTTCGGCTAGCGCTGCACGGGTTGCTGTTTGCACTATCGAACCTGAGTAGCCTTTCCTGGCCAGAAACCCGCTCAAGCGTCGCTGGATGACTTCCTTCTCTAAACCCGACATTCTGCGGACTCGGTTTATTGCCAATTCCGTGGCTCTGGCCTCTTCGCTTGCCGAGTCGAGTTCAACCAACGCATCGTCAATCAATGGTTGGCTAATTCCCTTCTCTCGCAACTCTCTAGCAATCGCAGACTTTGCCAACCCTTTGGCTTTGATTCGCGAATTGGTGAAAACCCGAGCGAACATCACGTCATCGATTATCTGGGCTTCTTCGAACCGATCTAAGATTCGCTCTGCAATATCTGAGTCGATACCTCGCTTTGCCAGTATTTTGCGGCACTGGTCTTTCGATTTGGCTGAGCGGCCAAGTTGGTATAGCAAAACATTGCGTGCTCTCGCCTCTTGCTTTTCTGGAGAAAGGGAAGGGGTCGAGCCCGAGTCTTCATTTTCGACCCAGGCTCGACCCCTTCGCTCAAAAGCCATAATTAGGCGTTTGCAGCCTTCGAATCTGCAGCAGCAGCCGGAGAGGCAAGCTCCTCCGCAGGAAGATCAGCAACAGCTCTCGGCACACCAATACCCAACTTGGTCTTAATCTTCTTTTCAATCTCATCGGCAACAGAAGTGTTTTCGAGTAGGAACTTGCGGGCATTTTCCTTACCCTGACCCAGCTGGTCTCCCTCGTAGGTGTACCAAGCTCCAGACTTCTTTACGATGTCGTGCTCAACACCGAAGTCGATTAGGCTGCCCTCGCGAGAAATTCCTGTGCCATAAATGATGTCAAATTCGGCTTGCTTGAACGGCGACGCCATCTTGTTTTTAACCACCTTGACACGAGTACGGTTACCAACAGCCTCGGTGCCGTCTTTCAAAGTTTCTATTCTGCGAATGTCAAGACGAACAGATGCGTAGAACTTTAGAGCTTTACCACCGGCAGTAGTCTCTGGGCTACCGAAGAACACACCGATCTTTTCACGAAGCTGGTTGATGAAAATCATGGTGGTGTTGGTGCTATTCAAGCCACCGGTAAGCTTTCGCAACGCCTGCGACATTAGGCGAGCCTGGAGACCAACGTGAGAGTCACCCATTTCACCTTCAATTTCGGCACGTGGCACTAGCGCAGCGACCGAGTCGACCACGATCAGATCAATGGCGCCCGAACGAACCAGCATGTCGGCAATTTCAAGCGCCTGCTCACCGGTGTCTGGCTGGCTGACCAGAAGTGAATCAATGTCGACGCCTAGTGCCTTGGCATACTCGGGATCTAGTGCGTGTTCAGCATCGATGAATGCGGCCGTACCACCGTTCTTCTGCGCATTAGCAATGGCGTGAAGGGTAAGCGTGGTCTTACCGGAAGATTCAGGGCCGTAGATTTCAATGATTCGACCGCGAGGAAGCCCGCCGATACCCAAAGCTGCATCGAGTGCGATAGAACCGGTAGGAATTGTTTCAACCGGAGCGCGCTCGTCTGAGCCAAGGCGCATCACCGAACCTTTACCGAACTGGCGATCAATTTGAGCAAGGGCGGTGTCTAGTGCCTTCTCGCGTTCTGCTGGACTTGCCATTTGTTCCTCTACTTCTGTCTGGTTAGGACCATCACGGTTTTATTCTGATGTGACACTATTGCTTAGCTGCGACATTGAGCCTCGGCGTTTTCGATTTGTGGATAACTTCCTCGCCTCGATAAAAAGACTTTAGCAATATTCGAACAAGTTTTCGAATAAATCTTTTGGGCGTGTCTATTTTTTCGTAATTTTGTTCAACCCGTGCCAGCGGGATTTGGGGACATTATTGGCTCGACAGATAGCGAACCAAACTTCACGCAAGTCTTCTCCAGCTTCTAAGCATTCTTTTGCGGTTCGGTCTTGAAATTCCGTTAGAGCAAGATCGGTTTCGATAACAGCAGCGTAAGCCGCCCCAAACTCATCTGACATGAGTTCACGAAACTTGGAAAGACGCAACGAATTTAGGCGTTGAGAAGGGAAGAGTTAACCGAAGCTACCAATTCCATCGGAACGGTGTCTGGGAAGTGAACGCCTTCGGCAAGAGCTAACCGGTCTGAAACTTCACGCATGATCTGCGAAATCGGAACATCTAACGCTTCAGCGATTGAGAACAGCAACTCTGAAGAAACTTCCTTCTGTCCGCGTTCAATTTCGCTTAGGTAGCCCAGAGCAACGGCAGCGCGAGCAGCGACCTGGCGAAGAGTCTGGCGCTTCGACATACGAATGTCGCGAAGAACCTCGCCAATTTCGTGACGCACTAGAACCATGTGCTACCTCCTGCTAATAACTTACCTGTTACCAACGACAAATTTGACCAATAATCCTTGGAATTACCTGAGCGTTTGCTCGATGGTTAAAACAGGTTCAAAGCCCCAAATGTTCCCGCATAAGCTCGATTGCTTGAACCACGGTTTCCTGCCGAATTTCCTGCCTAGTCCCAGTAAGTCTTAGTTCTCGTACCTTGGTTCGTTGACCATCGTGAAGAGCTAGGTAAACCAATCCAACCGGGTCTCCATCCGGCCCGGCATTGCCGGTCGTTGCAAGAGCAATTACCTGCCCGTCGGCAAGGTCTGCACCAACCTGCCCGATGGCATAAACACCCTGAGCCATTTGTTTAGCCACCTCGGACGAAATCGCACCGTATTCGGCAAGATCCGCTTCGTCGACACCTAGCAATGAAACTTTGAGTTCGTTCGCATAAGTTACCTCTGAACCGAGGACGACGTCACTTGCACCGGCAACCGAAACAAAGGCATCGACTAACAAACCGCCCGTAAGCGATTCTGCAAAGATAAGCTTTCGACCTTTACTACGCAAAGCTTGCAGGATGGTTTCGGTGCTCATTTCCTAGCCGCCATTAGGTACTGTATTCCGCTGTAAACGGTTGCAAGTAGTGCCGCAATGAGAATTGATTGCTGAAACCAACCAATTGGTGCCCAGTAGCCGGCCAACGGCGAAAGGTAGAAACCAACTGCTACCGATTGCAAAACTGTTTTCAGTTTTCCGCCGCCTGATGCTGCAATAACCCGGTCTCTGATAACCGCAAGTCGGTAAACGGTTATGCCCACCTCACGCACCAAAATAGTCACGGTGATCCACCACTGAATCTGCCCCATGGTTGAGAGTACAATCAGCGCTCCCCCGATTAAAACCTTGTCGGCGATTGGATCGAGTAACTTCCCTAGGTCGGTGACCTGGTTTCTTTTGCGAGCCAATGCGCCATCAACGCCGTCGGTTGCGCTCGCTAACACAAACAAGGCCACTGCAATCCAGCGCTCATGGGCCGATGGCTGCGGATACAAAAGCAAAACCCAAATGAAAACGGGAGCCAGTGCGATCCTAGCCAGGGTGATTAGGTTTGGAAGATTCACTCGTCGCGCCCGGTAAGAAGCCAAGCATCTTCTTCATCTTCATCGGGATTTCCCTTTGGGATGAATTCCTCAAACTCGCCGGCAGCCATGGTTCCGCTATCAATTCGGTTGGCTGCATTGGCAACTGCAGTGGTTGTCTTGGACCCTGGCTCACCACGAAGTTGAGCCAATACTGTGCCCAGATCCTCTGGTTTCACCAGCACTTCACGAGCCTTTGAGCCCTCCGAGGGGCCGACTATGTTTCGAGATTCCAAGAGATCCATCAGGCGACCGGCTTTGGCAAAGCCGACGCGCAACTTGCGCTGAAGCATCGAGGTTGAACCAAATTGGGAGTTAATGATCAGCTCTGCAGCCTGGAGCAACACTTCAAGGTCGTCGCCAATGTCGGCGTCTACCAGGCCCTTGGCTGAAACCGGCTCGTCTACGTCGGAGCGGTATTCGGGATCCATCTGTTGCTTCACGTGGTGAACCACACGCTCCAGCTCTTCTTCGCTGAGCCAAGCTCCCTGCACACGGATTGGCTTGTTGGTGCCCATGGGGGAAAACAGCGCGTCTCCCTGACCTACCAGTTTCTCGGCACCTGGACTATCCAAAATAACTCTCGAGTCGGTAACGGATGACACCGCAAACGCCAAACGGCTCGGCACGTTTGCCTTAATCAAACCGGTGACGACATCGACCGATGGTCGCTGTGTTGCCAGAACCAGGTGAATACCGGCGGCTCGAGCCAGCTGGGTGATTCGAACGATGGAATCTTCTACATCGCGCGGCGCAACAATCATGAGATCTGCAAGCTCATCCACCACGACCAAAAGATACGGATATGGTTGAAGAACTCGCTGTGAGTTCTCAGGAACCTTTACCGTCCCCGCAACCACGGCTCTGTTGAAGTCGTCGACATGCTTGAATCCGAACGACGCAAGATCGTCGTATCGCATGTCCATTTCCTTCACTACCCACTGCAACGCTTCGGCCGCTTTCTTGGCATTGGTAATGATTGGCGTGATTAGGTGTGGAACTCCCTGGTAAGCGGCAAGTTCTACTCGCTTAGGGTCGATCAGCACCATTCGAACCTCAGCCGGCTTGGCGCGCATGAGTATCGAGGTGATCATCGAGTTTACAAACGAAGACTTACCGGCACCGGTGGCACCAGCCACCAAAAGGTGAGGCATTTTGGCGAGGTTGGCGATTACGAATCCGCCCTCAACATCTTTACCAACACCTATCGTCATCGGGTGTTTACTCTCGGTGGCCACCTTGGAACGTAGAACATCACCCAGCGAAACTGTTTCACGGTCGACATTTGGAATTTCCAAACCGATTAGAGATTTACCTGGGATCGGTGCAAGAATTCGAACTTCGTTGCTGGCTACCGCGTAGCTGAGGTTATTGGAAAGTCGGGTAACAGCTTCAACCTTTACACCGGGAGCCAGCTCGATTTCATAACGAGTAACTGTTGGCCCTCGCGAGAAACCAACCACGCGTGCCGCAACATCGAACTCGGTGAATACGCCGGTGATGGCCTTGACCACAACGTCGTTTGCCTCGGTTTTGGCCTTTGGCGGGGTGCCCGCCGGCAACATGGTTAGAGGCGGCAGATTGTATGGACGCTTCGTTTTGGTTTTCTCTTGGAGCACCTGCGGGACATTCGGTTCGGGGAACAAATCTCCGTCTGGAGCTTCCGCGGTAACCAACGCAATTGGTTCGGTTCGAACCGAAGTATCAACAGAAGTTACATCCACAACCGGCTCATCTTGGAAAATGTCTTCGATGGTAACCTCGGTGGCAACCGGTGTTTCGAAAGGCGCATCCGCGTCTTTCTTTTCTTTGCGCCACCAAGGCACTTTTGTGCCATCGAAAGCGTCGTCGATAACTTCCGTCTTGGTGGTTTCGGTCTTTGGCTTTTCTTCGGCTGGTTCACCGAACATGAATAGACGAAGTTGGTGGAGGCGCTCACCGATTCTGCTCGGTGCTGTCTTGGTAGTGATTAGTACCGAACCAATCGAGATGATAGCCAAGAGTGGCACTGCCACCCAGACGCTAAGAGCGAGGAGCGGGGTTCCAATCAACCAACCAAACAACCCGCCGGCATTGGTGAAAAGCTCGTTGTAGTTCGCATCCGAAGGTTTAGGCGAACCGCCAAAAATGTGGAAAAACCCTGAGACGCTTACAACCAGCAAGAAAAGGCCGATTACGATTCGTCCGTTGTCTTTGACGGTTGATGGAAAACGCATCAGGTAAATGGCAACGATGACCATGAGGACCGGAAGCGCCAAGGAAACTCGACCAAACATTAGGCCCATGGTCCAGCTGTGAATTGCGTGACCAATGCCATCTTTGCCTGGCATAAACCAGGCAACCCATGCCCCGATGATTCCAGCTAGGAAAATTGCGAACGGGAAGCCATCCCTTCGGTCTTCCGGGTCGATCTTGTTGATGCTAAAAGCTCTTGCAGCTGCACCAACTGCGTGGGCAAGCATTAGATAAGTTTTGGCAAAAAGCCCGCGGGAAGCCTCTCGGGTAGCGGGCTTACGAGGTGCACTCTTGCGAGGTTTCGAAGAGCGAGAAGAACTAGGTCGTGATGCTGCCATGCCTTAAGGGTAGTCGGCTATGACGACAAAACCGTGGAGGTTACTATCCGCGAACTACCACTGGAATAATCATCGGACGACGCCTGTGCTTGCGATTAACCCAGGTACCTATAGTGCGGCGGATCACCTGCTGAAGTGCGTAGGTGTCTCTAACTCCTTCGGCCGCGGCTTGGGCCAACGCTTCCGAAACTGCAGGTTTGACATCATCGAAGACGTGATCGTCTTCAGCGAAAGCACGAGCTCGAATCTCCGGGCCAACAATTACTCGACCGTGGTCGTCGACCACGCAGAAAATTGAGATGAACCCTTCTTCCGCGAGCACCCGTCGATCTTGCAAATCTTCTTCAGTTACCTTGCCAACCGTTTTACCGTCAACGTATAGCAGACCGCATTCAACGGCGCCGACGATACTGGCCTTGCCATCTTTGAGGTCAATGACCCAGCCGTCTTCAGAAATCAAGACATTCTCAGATGGAACACCCGTTTGCTCAGCCAACTTTCCATTGGCGATCAGGTGGCGGTATTCTCCGTGAACGGGCATCACATTTTTAGGTTGCAAAATGTTGTAGCAATAAAGTAATTCCCCGGCGGCAGCGTGCCCTGATACATGCACTTTGGCATTGCCTTTGTGCACCACATTGGCCCCCAACTTGGTTAGACCATCGATTACCCGATAAACGGCGTTCTCGTTGCCTGGAATTAGCGACGACGCGAGGATTACGGTGTCGCCTTCCCCAATCTGAACGTCGTGTTCGAGATTAGCCATTCGTGAGAGTACCGCCATGGGTTCACCTTGGGAACCGGTTGACATGTAAACGATTTCGTTCGGAGGAATGTCGCCGGCGTGCTTGTATTCGATGAGCGAACCCTCGGGAACTTTTAGGTAACCCATGGTGGCAGCGATCTCCATGTTTCGAACCATGGAACGTCCCACGAAACAAACCTTTCGACCGTTGGCGTGCGCCGCATCTAGCACCTGTTGAACGCGGTGGACGTGTGATGAGAATGAAGCAACCACAACTTTTCCGGTCGAACGGGAAATCACATTTTCGATTACCGGGCCGATGTCTTTCTCCAAAGGCGTAAAGCCAGGCACATCGGCGTTGGTTGAATCAGACATAAAAAGATCTAGACCTGCTTCACCAATGCGTGCAAAGGCGCGAAGGTCTGTTAGGCGTCCGTCCAACGGAATTTGATCCATCTTGAAATCACCGGTGTGAAGCACATTGCCCGCCATAGTTTGGATGTGAACCGCCAAGGCGTCTGGGATGGAGTGGTTGACCGCAACAAACTCAAGTGCGAAATCTCCGAGTTGTTCCTTTTGATCTTCCCGAACCACCAGAGTGTATGGTGTGATTTTATGTTCCTTGAGTTTGGCTTCCACAAATGCCAAGGTCAGTGCAGATCCGATGAGCGGTATGTCCTCCCGAAGTTTGAGCAGGTATGGAACACCACCAATGTGGTCTTCGTGACCGTGGGTAAGCACAATTCCCACGACATCACTCAGGCGGTCGCGAATGTATCCGAAGTCGGGAAGTATCACATCGATGCCCGGCTGATGTTCTTCAGGGAACAGAACACCGACATCGACGATTAGCAACTTGCCGTTGATTTCGAACACGGTCATGTTGCGCCCGATTTCGCCGATTCCGCCTAGCGGAACAATACGAAGGGTATTGGGTTGTAGTTTGGCCGGAGCCGGGAGGGTTAGAACCAAGGGTTCCTCTTATCTGGTTGTGCCAGCCACCTTAGGCAGCGCACCACCGGCGGCTGCATTGCGGTCTGGGCGGAAGTTCTCGAACGATAGGCCAGAAATCTTGGCGATACCGTAAATGTCGTTTTCGATGCGTGCAGCTTCAGACTCCTCCGGTCCAACCAGAGGTAGACGAACTCGTGGGCTATCAATCAGACCCAGAGCGTGCAGAACGTACTTTGTTGCAACCGTTCCAGGTACGTGAGTCATCATTGCTCGAACCAGTGGCTCCAGCGAGTTGTGAACCTTGAGCGCGTGGTGGAAATCATTGCGATTAGTTGCATCTATCATTTCGCGGTAAGCGGCGGGCGCAACGTTGGCTGTAACTCCAATTAACCCTGTGGCGCCGATTGACATGTGCGGCATCACGTTCGAGTCGTCACCCGAGAAGTACAGCAGATCGGTTTCGTTCATGATTCGGGATGCCTGAGCCAAATCGCCTTTGGCATCTTTCACCGCAACAATGTTTGGGTGCTTTGCGGCGCGATGAATAGTTTCATACTGAATCGGAATGCCAGCACGTCCTGGGATGTCGTAAAGAATCACTGGAAGGTCGGTGGCATCTGCAATCAGACGAAAGTGCGTTAGCACACCGGCCTGGGTTGGTTTGTTGTAGTAAGGAGTGACAATCATCACGCCGTCGGCGCCCGCTTTTTCGGAGAGCTTGTAAAGCTGCATAGCGTGCGCAGTTTCATTCGAACCACCACCGGTGATGATTTTGGCTCGACCCGCAGCAACCGACTTGCCAACTTCTACAAGTTTTATTTTCTCTGCGTCGGTCAATGTGGATGTCTCACCGGTGGTTCCGGTAACTACTACGCCGTCTGCACCGTTGGAAATCACATAGTCGAGATGACGCTCGGTGGCAGGCCAGTCGACTTCACCCTCAGCTGTCATCGGAGTGACAAGAGCTACCAGTACCTGACCAAAGAGGTCTTTGTTTTGCGCGGACATAGGTTCAAGATTACCTGCATGCGTTAGTTACTTGCCAAGTGGCATGCATTAGCCTTGCCTTTAGGAGAAGTTAATGCGCGAAACGCTGAAGTTTTGGGTCGGCAATTTGAATGCTGGTTTTACGGTTGCCCTTGTGGCTCTTCCTCTTGCAATCGCCTTTGGTGAAAGCAGTTCTCTGGGTGCTGCGGCTGGAATTACCAGTGCGATTTTCGCCGGAATGGTTGCGGCTGTTTTTGGGGGTAGCAAGTTTCAGGTTTCCGGGCCTACTGGCGCAATGACGGTCGTGCTAATCCCGCTGGCCCTGAAGTTTGGCCCAACCGGGGTTCTCTTTGCAGGGCTACTTGCCGGAATCATTCTGGTCTTGGCTGGAGTTCTAAAACTTGGACGTCACATCCACAGGCTGCCCGCTTCGGTAATCGAGGGCTTCAGTGCCGGTATTGCAGTGGTAATTGCTTTGCAACAGTTCGGCTGGGTGTTTGGGGTAACCGGTGTTCACGGCGACCATGTGTATGAAACTGCCTGGGCTCAGTTGATCGTTTGGCTTAGTAAGCCAACCATTCCGGCCCTCGCAATGTCGTTGTCAGCCATGTTGGCCGTGGTTTTTGGCCTTCGGCTTTTCCCTAAACTTCCTGTGAGCGTGATTGTGTTGAGTCTGAGCACACTGATTGCCTCAGGTTTTGGTTTGAAGCTGGCAACCATCCCCCAGATTCTTAACCCTTTAGGTTCAATTCGCATCGATTTTCTGGCACTGACTGCGAACTTCTCCGATTTCCTAATCCCAGCTTTGGGAATTGCATCGCTCGGTGCTTTTGAAGCACTTATTTCGGCAAAGATCGCAGACAAAATGGTTGGGCCAGAAGCGTCACACGACAGCGATCGAGAGTTACTAGGCCAGGGCATGGCAAACCTTTTGGTTCCGTTTCTCGGGGGCGTGCCAGCCACAGCGGCGCTTGCTCGTACCGCGGTAAATGTTCGAAGCGGTGCCACCAGCCGGGTTGCCGCGGTGGCACACTCGATATTTCTGGCCCTGATGGTCTTGGCACTTAGCCCATTGGTTTCTTTGATACCGCTACCTGCTCTCGCCGGTGTGCTCTTAGCCACCGCTTACAACATGGTCAAGACTGACGAGCTTCAAAAGGTTGCTACGGCTTCCAAACTCGATTTCATCCTTGTGGTTTCTTGCCTGCTGCTAACGGTTTTCGTTGACCTGACTTCCGCACTGCTTATCGGCGTCTTAACGTGGCTCGCCCTGCGCAAGACAAAACTTGCACAGGGCGAAACAGATTTAGAGGTTTAGCCTACGGAGCTACGCGGCCGTGCTGGTTGAACGCCTCGTAGGTGTAAGGCATCAGTTCAGCCCAGAATTCTTCCATCTTCTCGGCACACATTTCGATCTCGCGCTGAGGGAACGATGGGAAGTGGGTACCTTCACGCTTCGTGCGTAGGCTCAAGAAGTTCATCAGAGCACGAGCATTCATGGTGACGTACATAGACGAGTAAATGTTCAGCGGTAGCACGATTCGAGCAACCTCACGTGCCACACCAGCTTCAAGCATTCGCTGGTAAGACTCGTAGGCGTGCTGTGAAGCTGTTCTAGCTTCCTGCTCAACCAGAGCAACCTGCTCTGCCGTTCCTGGCAGGAACTCGTAGTGCCCAGCCTTACCGACCTGAATCAGGTTGCGCTCCGGACCAGGAACATAAAATACTGGGCTAAGTTCCTTGTAGCGACCCGACTCCTCGTTGTAGGAGGCAATACGGTGACGCATGAATTCGCGGAAAACAAAAATTGGCGCCTGTACATAGAAAGTCATCGAGTTGTGCTCAAATGGCGAACCGTGGCGGTCGCGCATTAGGTAATTGATCAGGCCCTTGTTTGCCTTTTCATTTTCGGCTGCATCAACGTTGGCAGCGGCAGACTCTAAAGTTTGCTCCCCCTGAGTTGAAACACGCGCTGCGAAAAGCACGTCGGAGTCGGCGGCCGAGGCGCGCACAAGTTCTACGGTTACATCACTACGAAATTTGATTTCAGACACGTAGAAAAGAATACCCGTAGCATTCCGTAAGAATTCGCAACAAGTGGCGGTGTCGCTTGCTGCGGAGACTAACCTTGAGACATGCCTTCCGACCTGAAACTCGCAGCCATTGTGGGTTTGCTAGCTTTGGCCACTTTGGCTGGTCTGATTTGGCGGGCAACCACGGGTCGCGCCAAACGAATCAAATCTGGTTTACAAATCGACCTCAAAGAAATTGGCGCGATCAAGAATGGTCTGCCTGTAACCAAATTTGGTGAACACACAACCTTCTTGCAGTTTTCCAGTGAGACCTGCGCCACCTGCAAGCAGACAGCAAGGCTCTTTGACGAATTGGAAAAGACATCCAATGGTGTCTTACACATCGAAGTTGATCTAACTCACCGGTTAGACCTTGCTGACAAGTTCGGAATTTTACAAACCCCAACCACCCTTGTTCTCGATTCAAAGGGAATCGTAAAATCAAGAATTGGCGGAGCACCAAAACCATCAACCATTGAAGAAGAGATTGGACATTTCGTTATCTAATGAGCAAATCACAGATTGACCCAAGAGGTCCACGTTTCGGAGCCGCGATTACCAGCGTTCTACTACTAATCGATGTCTACCTTTCGCTAGATCCCAAAACTTTCTCAACCGCGGTTTCTCTCCTGTCCATCATCGTGACGCTGTTTGCAATCGGCGCCTTCTTCGGAAACAGTAAGCACCCTTACGGCTACATTTTCAAAAGACTGGTTCGACCACTGCTTGCGGCACCTAAAGAACTGGAAGATTCTCGCCCACCTCAGTTTGCGCAACTTGTTGGGCTTTTGGTTGCAGGAATTGGTTTGATTCTTGGTATCGCAGGGATTCCACTCGGTCTAACAATTGCAGCCGCAGCCGCGTTTTTCGCAGCTTTTCTAAATGCAGTTTTCAACTACTGCCTTGGCTGCCAAATTTGGCTGGGCTTAGCTCGCACTGGGCTAATTAAGGCTTAGCAGCAACCTACTTGTAGAGAGCCATGGCTTCGGCCATGGCTTTTCTCGCTCTTGGTCGATCGCCGCAGGCGTCGTAGGCTAACGAAAGTGCAAACAACCTCTTCCAATTGCCCGGTTCCTGTTGGGCCAGTTGGGCAATTGACTTAAAGTTTTCATCGGCAGATTCTTTAGTAGGCCGCCCACTCGGACGAAGCACAAGTTGAAATACAGGCCACTCACCAGCCGATTCGAGCTCTTTTCCCATGGCCTCTACCTTGAGCCCAAAACGAAGCTCGCGGTATATCGAATAGGCGCCAAGAATTGGGAAAGTGAAAACCAAAACACCCAGTGCAATTCCGGTTGGCGATCCAACCAAAATCATCTCTAGGGCCCACTTGCTGAGTAAAACCAAATAGATAGCGAGCAAGGAAATGGAGATTGCGGCGCCGAGTTTAGGAGACTTCACTTAGGCAACAATCGCGTCTAGGCCCACAAATAAGCCCTGATTTGCGGCGGCAAACCTTATCGCCGCGAGAATTCCACCCGAGTAAGACGCCACCGAAGATACTTCGTGCTGGATGGTTAGAACTTCACTTTCTCCGCCCAGAATCACTTCCTGCTTTGCACTAACTCCACTTAACCGGAGACTGTGAATCGGAATTCCAGCAACAATTTCACCGCGAGCCTGCTGTCCGACACCGGTGATGAGAGGAACCTCTCCCCTGGCCGCTGCGATTAGTTCTGCAGTTCTAATCGCTGTACCGGAAGGCGAGTCAACCTTGTGTGCATGGTGAGCTTCAACGATTTCGATGGTTGAAAAGTACTTGGCAGCCTCTGAAGCAAAGCGTGTGGCCAACATTGACCCAATTGAAAAGTTTGGAACTATAACTGCAGTTGAACCGGCATTGGTTACTTTTGCCTCTAACTCCGAAAGTTTTGCAGCCGACCAGCCTGAAGTGCCGACAACCACAGGAATTTTGGCCTCGACAGCAAAGTTGACCACCCGTTCACTGACCTCGAGTTTGGTGACGTCGAACACCACATCTGCGCCCAAGAGTTCGGAAAGAGCGGAGCGGGAATTCAGCGATGAATGCAGCGATAGGTCTTGCGCAGAATCGATAAGGTCGATGGCAAGCTTACCCATACGGCCCGTGGCTCCAACAACTGCAACTTTGATGGTCATGGTTAAACCTTAAACGAAACTCTTGAATGCGGCTTCGTTGACATCTCCAACCGCCACCAAGGAACGATCCCGTTTAACCAGTTCAGCAGCTACCGCTTGTACGGATTCGACGGTTACCTGGGAGTAGCGAAGCAACGTTTCGTCTAGGTCTAGGAACTTGCCGTTGTGGATTTCTGAGGAAAACAGTCGGTTCATCCGAGCCATTGAACTTTCAAATTTAAGTGCCAATGATCCGGAGATGTTCCCCTGTGCCAGAGCCAGTTCGTCCGAGGTGATGCCATACTCGGCAAGTTTCTCAAGTTCTGCAACCATCAACCCGGTGACCTCAGTTGACTTCGAGGGTGCGCAGCCAGCGTAAAGACCAAAGATAGCCCCATCGGAATAGGCCTGGTTGAATGAATAAACCGAGTAAGCCAAGCCACGCTTTTCCCTGACTTCTTGGAACAGGCGTGACGACATTCCACCACCGAGGACAGTATTCAAAACGGCCATGTCGTATCGACGAGGATCGTCGGCGACTAGTCCCTGGCAACCAATCAAAATGTTGGTTTGTGCGATTGGTCTATTGATAACTTCTAACGTTTTTGAACGAGGTATGAAGGTGTCACCCTGGAATCTACGCTCGCGTGGTTCTGCTGCCTGGCTAAGGTCCCATCCTGAAACTTCAAGGGCTTCACTCACGAGACGAACCAACTCGTCGTGGTTCACGCCACCAGCAGCTGCAATAACGACATCCTGTGGGCGATAGTTTGCCTTGTAGTGTTCCCAGACGGCGTCACGGGTGACATTGGTGATGGTCTGCACTGTGCCACCGATTGGTCTGCCGAGCGGGTGATCGCCGTGAAGTGCAGCTGTGAAAGCTTCGTGGGCAACATCCTCGGGGTCGTCATCGTTCATGGCGAGCTCTTCAAGGATCACGGTTCGTTCGTTGTCGAACTCTTTAGAGTCAATTAGTGAACCAGTTAGCATGTCGGCGATTACATCGATTGCTAGCGGCAACGCACGATCAGCTACCCGAGCGTAGTAGGAGGTGTACTCTTTTCCGGTAGCGGCGTTGGATGAACCGCCAACGGAGTCAAAGGCGATCGCAATGTCAAGCGCACTGCGCTTTGAAGTTCCCTTAAACAAGAGGTGTTCAAGGAAGTGGGTGGAACCAAAATGTCCACCGGTTTCGTCTCTAGAACCAACCGGGACCGAGAACGAAATTGAAACGCTCTGAGCACCTGGCATGGCCTCCGAGAGAATGCGAACACCGCTCGGGAGAACTGTACGGCGAACCGTGCTGCCTCCCGAAGCGGTGAACTCGAGTTCGGCGCGATCTAATGGAAAAAAGATCTCAGCCATTGTTTAGTTTTATTCGTTGTCTGAAGCGACTGCTTCACCCTCAACAACTGGGCTTAGCGAAAGCTTGCCACGGTCGTCGATCTTGGTGATTTCAACCTGAAGTTTCTGGCCAACCTCAAGAACGTCTTCTACGTTCTCAACGCGCTTGCCGCCAGAAATCTTCTTCAGTTCTGAAACGTGTAGCAGTCCATCCTTACCAGGAACTAGCGAGATGAATGCACCGAAGGTAGCCAACTTCACAACGGTTCCAAGGAAACGCTCACCAATCTCAGGTACGTGAGGGTTGGCGATGTTGTTGATGGCAGCCTTGGCAGCTTCGGCCGAAGGACCGTCGGTTGCACCGATGAATACGGTACCGTCGTCTTCGATCGAGATGTCTGCTCCGGTGTCTTCCTGGATCTGGTTGATCATCTTGCCCTTTGGACCAATAACCTCACCAATCTTGTCTACAGGAATCTTCACCGAGATGATTCTTGGCGCGGTTGCAGCCATTTCACCTGGTTCGCTGATTGCCTGGTTCATCACGTCGAGGATGGCACTACGTGCTTCCTTGGCTTGTGTTAGAGCGCCGGCAAGTACGTCCGATGGAATACCGTCAAGCTTGGTGTCTAGCTGGATCGCGGTGATGAACTCAGAAGTTCCGGCCACCTTGAAGTCCATGTCTCCGAGCGCGTCTTCGGCACCGAGGATATCGGTAAGAGCTGCGTACTGGGTCTTGCCATCGATGGTGTCAGAGATCAGACCCATAGCAATACCTGCAACTGGAGCCTTCAGAGGAACACCTGCTGCTAGTAGCGAAAGGGTTGAAGCACAAACCGAACCCATCGATGTTGAACCGTTCGAACCTAGAGCCTCCGAAACCTGACGGATTGCGTAAGGGAACTCGGTACGTCCTGGAAGAACCGGAACAAGCGCGCGCTCGGCCAATGCACCGTGACCAATTTCACGACGCTTTGGAGTACCAACACGACCTACTTCTCCGGTTGAGTAAGGAGGGAAGTTGTAGTTGTGCATGTAGCGCTTGGTGGTCTCTGGGCTGAGAGCATCAATCTGCTGTTCCATCTTCAACATGTTCAGGGTGGTGATACCAAGAATCTGGGTCTCACCGCGCTGGAAGATAGCCGAACCGTGCACGCGTGGAATTACGTCAACTTCTGCGTCAAGAACGCGGATGTTACGAAGACCACGGCCGTCGATACGAACGCCTTCCTTGAGAACACGGGTACGAACAACCTTCTTGGTAACCGACTTGTACGCTGCCGAAATCTGGTTCTGCTGCTCTTCGGTTAGAACGGTTGAAAGCTTTTCCTTAACCGATGCCTTTAGTGCGTCGTCGGCGTCCTGGCGTTCCTGCTTGTCGGCGATTAGGTAGATGCGACCTAGCTCTTCTTCAGCCAACTTGGCTACGTGCCCGTAGACCTCATCGGTGTATGGAGGGAACACTGGGTATTCGGTTAGGGCCTTGGCCGACTTAGCGGCCAAACGTGCCTGTGCCTCAACCAACTCTTTGATGAATGGCTTGGCTGCTTCTAGACCCTGAGCAACGATTGCCTCCGAAGGAGCGGTTGCACCGGCCTTCACGAGGTCCCAGGTGTTCTCGGTAGCTTCAGCTTCAACCATCATGATTGCAACATCTTCAACGCCGTTTTCAACAACAACGCGACCGGCAACAACCATGTCGAACACTGCACGCTCAAGCTGAGAGTGCTTTGGGAAAGCTACCCACTGGTCGTCGATTAGTGCAACACGTACACCACCGATTGGGCCAGAGAATGGAAGACCTGCAAGCTGGGTGGACATTGAAGCAGCGTTGATAGCTACTACGTCATAAAGCTCGTCTGGGTGAATCGCCATGACGGTTACAACAACCTGAACCTCGTTACGAAGACCATCAACGAACGATGGACGTAGTGGGCGGTCAATTAGACGACAGGCCAGGATGGCCTCGGTGGTTGGGCGACCTTCGCGGCGGAAGAAACTGCCTGGGATCTTTCCCGCTGCATACATCTTCTCTTCAACATCGATGGTTAGTGGGAAGAAGTCGAACTGATCTTTTGGCTGCTTGCTTGCAGTGGTAGCCGAGAACAGCATAGTTTCGCCGTCGATGTAGACAGCCGCGGCACCCTGTGCCTGCTGAGCTAGACGACCGGTTTCGAAACGTACAACACGCTTACCGTGCTTTCCGTTGTCGATGATTGCATATTCGTGCTCCGTGCCATCCATAGGCTCGAAGTTATCTGGACCTGGCATGGTCCCTCCTCTTTTTTCGTCGCGCGCGACAAAAGCACACTAGTTGCGTGTATCGCGCTAGAGCTGTTGGCGCGTTAACTGTCCTCCGAGTGAGGACTGCCCTGATCTGCAGTAAAGAACCTTGGAAACCTTTCCAAGACCCACCACCGAAGATCAGCAAAACGAACCTCGAAGCTCTGTTTATAGGGTAACAGAGCAGAGCGACATTGCCTAGAAGCAAAAGAAAAACCGCCCTGAGTGTACCCAGGGCGGTTTTTCGTAAAGTCAGATTAGCGACGAAGACCTAGACGCTCAATCAACGCACGGTAGCGGTTGATGTCTACGTTCTGTAGGTAACCGAGTAGGCGCTTGCGCTGACCTACTAGAAGAAGCAAACCACGACGGCTGTGGTGGTCGTGCTTGTGCTCCTTGAAGTGCTCGGTTAGGTCTTTGATACGACGCGAAAGCACAGCAATCTGAACCTCTGGTGAACCGGTGTCACCTGGGTGCGTTGCGTACTCAGCGATGATGCTCTGCTTTACTTTTGGATCTAGAGCCATAGTGGTTCTCCTTCGGTTCGCTGCGCGGCGTAAGAAACGGGATTGTTTCAAACTCTCTTTATCCGCGGCCGTTACACGGCAACTTCACAAGCCTACCTGTTAGTAGTCGATGGTTGCAACCACCGGCTGCTTCTTGGGCTTGCTTGGAAGAAGTGACACCACGAAAAAGAAGATGCCGACCGCGGCAAACGCGATTAGCATCGGCCCAAAGACGGGTAGAAGGCTCAGCAGAAGCTGTACTCCTTGTTCGTCGGAAATAGTGCCTGCAGTGTCGGCGGCTACGTAGAAATTACGAAGAGTGTCTAGGTTTCCGAAAATGCCAGCGAACATCGCAACCAATGGAAGAACCCAAAGAGTTAGCCACCAAGCCGAGAATCCAGCATCACGATTGCGACGAACCATGACCGTGATTTGCGGTAGGAATAACGCGATGCTGGTGATGGTTTGAACGGTTCCAAAGTCTCCCTGACGCGTTGCCAAATCGATCGAACCGGCGATCAAACCAACTAGGTATACGAAAAGCATGAACCACCAGTACTCGGGCCGGGTTGCTGTACCGCGGAAATCTGCATACTTTTTGAAAACAATCTTTACGGCATCGAAAAACTGCATTACTTTTCCCCTAACTCGAGCACTGCTCGAATTTTCTCAATGTCTCGGTTGATTTCGGCAACCAGACTTTCAACGCCGTCGAACTTGGCAGCCGGACGGATGAACTCAACGTATTCGAGCGTAACGGTTTTACCGTAAAGATCTAAGTCGAAACGGTCTAAGACGAACGATTCAACCAAACGTGGAACCGCCTGAAAGGTTTCGTTGATGCCAACGGAGTGTGCCGCCGGTAGTTTCTGGTCGTCTACGTAAAGCCAACCGGCGTATACGCCATCAAGTGGAAGGAACCCCTCGCAATCGCGAGACATGTTGGCGGTTGGGAAGCCAATGGTTCGCCCAATTTTTAGACCGTGCTCAATTATTCCGGTGGTCATGTGGTTTCTACCCAACAACGCCGAGGCTGCAACGACTTTGCCTTGATCTAAAAGTGCACGGATCCGAGTGGTTGAAACCGGCTCTCCACCGATGTTTACCTTTGGAATCACAAAAACTCTGAAACCAAACCTTGAACCAAGTTCTCGAAGTGTCTCAATCGTGCCCGCACCTTTGCTGCCGAATCGGAATTCCTCCCCTACGACAACAATTTTGGCTTTCAATACGTCGACCAAAATTTGTTCTACAAACTCAACCGGAGTCATCGCAGCTAGAGCTTCATCGAAAGTCAGTGTCAATGTGGCATCGATACCAGCC
>Ga0228703_1000743_pt1 | contig 22089 bp, 19 predicted proteins | sample McNCre217_Aug_MG_3_FD_178020 | JGI IMG/M metagenome (GOLD analysis project Ga0228703, IMG submission 178020) | Freshwater microbial communities from McNutts Creek, Athens, Georgia, United States - 29-17_Aug_MG | ecosystem: Environmental > Aquatic > Freshwater > Creek | place: USA: Georgia... | reverse complement strand
AGAAGACCGATATTATGACACAGATTTTGCGGCGTGATGGCCTGCTGTGAAAAAACTTGGCTCATGATGGTAGATGGAAGGGGTTGGGCTTAAGTTGGGCTGTGGTTGAACGGTACTTGACCGTTTGGGGGTCATGCTTGCCTGTTGTATCGGCTTGAATGCTGAAAACTTGTGCAAGTTTTCCTCTGGCGACAACTGCAACGGCAACTCAATTCGCATTAAAGACGTGCAGTAGCGACACCATCTTCAACGTTTTTGTGTTGCAGCTGAAAAAAGTTTTCTTGCACATAGTTTGTGCGTTGCAATTTCACGCTCAAGACCCATCAGCGTTAGCGTTCCAAAGTGCCTAAAAGATGGCGTCAACGCTGGATTTCTAATTGAACTCGCCGCCACTACTGCCTTCAAAAAAGTCTCAAAAAACACGCATTTGAGAATGTTCTTGAAGTGAAACTTTGAAAGTAAGCATTTCCTACCAAAACACTACCCGTAGCGTCTTGGTGCATAACTGGCTACCAGATATAGTGATCATGTCTGTAGCGATTCAATTGAGAAAGCCATGATCAAAACAATAGATGTAATCACTTATTCGGGTGAAATTAACTTACGTGGATACGAGTCCATTTGCGAAGTACTGACCAAACAAGCGTCTAGTAGTGCATTGTTAGTTTTGTCTACGCCAGGTGGTGACCCTAATGCTGGTTTCCGCATTGCAAGGGCGCTTCAACATCACTACGATCACTTTGACGCTCTAGTTCCTAGATTTTGTAAAAGTGCTGGCACGCTCTTAGTTGTAGGTGCAAGACGTCTATATTTGGATGATATGAGTGAGCTTGGCCCACTTGATGTTCAGGTCAAAAAAAGTGATGAGGTATTTGGAAGAAGCTCAGGCCTAGATATCTTGCAAGCCGTTAACTACTTACATACACAAGCCATGACGGCATTTAGAAGTTATTTGCTTGAGCTTACTCGTGATGCTGGGCTCGCTACAAAGATTGCTTCAGACATAGCAGCCAACCTCACCAAAGGACTTTATGAGCCGGTGTTCGCTCAAATTGATCCCATGAAGCTAGCTGAGATGCAGAGGGCTACTGAAATTGCTTTTGCCTATGGCTCTAGACTAAATGACAAAAGCAATAACTTGCGTCCTAATGGGTTGCAAACTCTTGTGACTGGATATCCATCGCATGGCTTTGTTATTGACCGTAAGGAAGCAAGAACAATATTTGTTGATGTTCAAAAACCTCATGGAATTGCTGCACAACTCAGTAAGGCGCTACATGCAAGCCTAGAGAAAAACACAGGTAGCTCTAATCCAGAAGTCGCTATATACTCATTTAACGATACTGAAAACGGAGCTGCTGATGAAGTCGCACCAAACGCCCCTGCTAGTTCAAAATGCCATGAAGCAAGCGATGCAGCGATCGGCGGAAATTGCCAAGATGTGCCAAGTACATCAAGTGCAACAGAAGCCAACCCAGCAAGTGACGGTGACCTCGCACAGCATTCCTCAATTGCATAAAGTGTTTGAGATTCACAGTACTGCTGCATAAATAAAGTTCATAGACAGACTTTGAAAACGCACGATCTAATCCATCGTGCGTTTTGCTTTCTGTAACTCTCAAAATGAGAGTTAGCAGATGTCGTGTTACACGACACCATAGCTTCTACTCACGAGACTTTGTACAGCAAAGCCTGTGAACTCTGTCGCTATGCCCACGGCAGCAGTTGGCTCAATTCGGTTCGATTCAATTGAGTTGCGGCCCTCCATACTTTTCGTATCCAGTTTTGAGGCGCTCAATCGTCAGTATGATTAACTTCAGTAATATTGTTTTCGTTGTGGAGCAAGCATGAGCCAAACTGTGTTGATATGGGGCGCTTTGTTGGCGGTAATTGGCGCAATTTCGTGGTACCGATCTGGACAGAAAACGGGTGCTGATCTGATTACGCAGCAAGACACTATTACGGCCAAAGGGTGTATTCAAATGGCTCTTGAAATACTTGGAAGCGTACTAGAGCCAGATAGCGTCCAAACGCCTGCTGAAGCTATCGAAGCTGGCAAGGATGCAATAGCTAAGCATGGCATGAGTTGTGCCATTGTGGTGAATGTTCTGGCTCAAGGCTTGTTGGGCGGCTATATCGCAAAGCATCGATTGAGTAGTCAAAGGACAGGAGCTTTGATGCTCCACTGCTGTGAGCTATTGGCAGATGGTTACAGACTTAGCGGGGAAGCGTTGTGGGATCGAAGTGGTGAGTTAGTAAAAGTCCCCAGCCCACTTGGGTTTCTTATGGAAAAAGGAATGCAAGAAGGGGTCACGTTGCCCAGTAAAGTCAAGGGAAGTTCTGTACTAGCGGGATTGGTCTTAGATGCTGTTGAACAAGCTGGTGGATAAGGTTTGTAATCTCAATGAGAATTTTGGGAGATAGTGCGAGACGTAAGAGCTCCGGCTAATCTGACTACAGAAAAAATGCCACGAAAAAAAATAGTCATAGGGATTGCTACGCTCATTGTTGTGGGTTTGGCTGCACTCTACATTGTGGTTAAAGAAAAATCGAATGAAGATGCCCCTGAGCCAACAACGGCCATTCTCAAACCCATCTCTGATGGGCCAAATTATTTAAGGTTGGAGCAGATTCATTCAACCGTTATTGCTAGGTTTCTATTAACGTGCATAGATGGGCGTGTTTACTGGAATGCAGGCATTGTTACTACGCCTGAGTTATCTTCTTCAAAGTTGAAGCTTGCTACAAAAAATTATTTAGAAATTGATGACGAGCAAGTGTTGATTGCACAGGGTAGTGCGGGTGCTGAAGTTGCGGACAGCACAATTTGGATTTTTCGACCTTTGGGTGCAGAGCAAGTGTTTGCACTAAAAAGAGCACATACGTTGGGTGCATGGACTGAGGATGGTAGTGACTTTAGATGGGGTGCATTTATGCACATAGACACTGTCCGTAGTGAAATCAACAGTTACCTTGATGGATGCAAAGAGTAACCTCTAGTCACAAGTGGCTAAGTTTCGAATTGAAGCAGAGAAAAGTTGAAAAATAGAGAAGAAATCACTTTGCAAAACATTTGGTGTCCTTCTACATTTGGGCGACTTTTTACAAGATCGCCCGTTTGGTCGCTGTCTTTAGTAAACGAGCAGTATCAACTTCAATTGGGTACTGATTACTTAGTTGGACCAATTCCCGAGCTTGAAAAGGCCAAGGTCGCGTACGGTATTTTTTGGACAAGCGTGACTCTGCGAGTGAGTGGATTTGGGGAAATTGAAATTGATGGCATACCTAACGCCAGTGCAAGAAAACTATTTGAAACTGTAGCTGTAGAAGCGAAACGGATACGCATCGCTCAGTTAATTGGAAATTTCGCAACTGCAATAGAACCAGTTGTGTCTTGGGTTGCGAATGCACGAGCTGCAAGTAAACAGCAGTTTCAAAGCAAGGGCTGGTTGACACGCGATTTTTCGAAAAAGTTGTCTGAGCTAAAACCTAGCGGATTGAATGAACTTCTGAATGAGCCAGAAGTTGTAAAGCATCTTGAAACTTTAGAGCAACCTATTCGAGACGCTGTTTCAGTCTGGCAGAAAGACTTTTCTAAAGTCGCTGATGCAGCTAATGAGAGCTTTCTTGCTCGGGAGCTGCTTAGCTCCAAAGCCTTCTTGGATGAAGTTGAAAAATCACCGTTAACGGAGGAGCAAGCCAAGGCAGTTATATGCTTTGATAACCGAGTTTTACTTGTCGCTTCAGCTGGTTCGGGTAAAACTTCAACGATGGTTGCCAAGGCAGGTTATGCACTGAAGAAGGGCTATTTCCCCGCTGAAAAAATACTGCTCTTAGCATTCAATAAAGATGCAGCATCAGAGTTACGGCAGCGAATTAAAGTGAGACTTGAGCCGCAGGGGTTGCAAGTCGAGGGACTCTCGGCAAAAACGTTCCACGCTTTTGGTCTAGAGATTATTGGTGAAGCAACTGGTAAAAAGCCATCGTTAGCGTCTTGGTTGGAGAGTGGAAAAGACTTAGAAGTACTTCTTGATATCGTTGATCAAATAAAAGATCGCGATGCTGATTTTCGACTTAAGTGGGATTTGTTCCGAATAGTTCTGGGTGAGGATTTGCCTGAGTTTGGTCAGGAGGAAGAGTCGCCTGATTCTTGGGACAAGGAAAGCAAAGAGTCTGGTTTCAGAACATTGCAGAATGAGGTTGTCAAAAGCCGTGGTGAGCAACTAATTGCTAATTGGCTTTTTTACAACGGCGTTAGCTACAAGTATGAGTTCGACTATCCCATTGATACTGCAGATGCAAAACACCGCCAGTACAAGCCTGACTTTTATTTTCCCGACATAGACGTTTATCTAGAGCACTGGGCTGTAGATGAAAACGGAGAACCCCCACCGGAATTTGAAGGATACAAGGAGGGCATGGCTTGGAAACGTCAGCTACATGCTACTTACGAAACAACACTCCTTGAAACAACTATGGCTGAGTTGTGGAGTGGCAAAGCGTTTGCGTACTTGTCGCAAGAGCTAACACGGCTAGGAATTAAGTTAGATCCCAATCCGGACCGAGAGGTTGAAGGACGAAGGCCGATAGAGGCTCCGCGTTTGGTTCGAACATTTAGAGCATTTCTAACTCATACCAAAAGCAATCGCTTGACGATTGATGAACTGAAGCATCGTCTAGAAAATAAATCGGCAGGACATTTCTACTATCGCCATAAAGTGTTTATAGAGTTGTTCGGAGAGATTTGGAAAGGATGGGAAGAGAGACTTCAATCTGAGCGTTGCATTGACTTTGAGGACATGCTGAACTCAGCTGCTGCATGTATTGAATCCGGCAAATGGAAAAGCCCTTACGAGCTTGTTATGGTTGATGAGTTTCAAGATGTAAGTCAAGCAAGGGCTCGTTTAATTGCAGGACTACTAAAAGAAAAAGACAAACATCTGTTTGCTGTGGGCGATGACTGGCAAAGCATCAATAGGTTCGCAGGTTCAGACTTGAGCGTCATGACTGAGTTCGAGAATTTATTTGGTAAAGCTGTGACGCTTAAGCTCGAAAAAACCTTTAGATGTCCTCAATCGTTGTGTGACATCAGTAGCAATTTCATACAGAAAAATCCTCGTCAACTAAAGAAAGAAATCGCTTCAGATCAAAAGGATGAGGATCAACCTGTAAAGATCATTCGTGTAGATGATGAATTCAAGATACGTTCTGCCATTGCGAGGCGTGTTGATGAACTCACAGTTGAGAAAAATTTATCAAATACACCTTTAAAAATCTATGTTCTTGGGCGTTATAGAAAAGAGCGAGAGTATTTGCCTACAAACTCAAATTCCAATGTGGAAGTAGAGTTTGTTACAGCACATTCTTCTAAAGGTTTAGAAGCTGATCATGTCATCATTCCCAAAATGACTTCTGAAACTTTGGGTTTTCCAAGTCAAGTTGCAGATGATCCTGTACTTCAACTTGCAATGCCGAGTGAGGACTCTTTTGAGTTTGCTGAAGAACGACGCTTGTTTTACGTTGCTTTAACAAGAGCCAAGTCAACAGTAACGTTGATTACTGTTGCACATAAAGAGTCGTCATTCATTACGGAATTGGTCAGAGATGAGAGGATTCCAGTTCAATCCGTAGATGGCAAAGTTGAGTCATCAGCTGTTTGCACTAGATGCCAGCGGGGCTTTTTAGTTCAGCGAAATGGTCCGTATGGAGTGTTTCTTGGTTGCAGTCGGTTCCCTAGGTGTGGCTACACAGAAAAAATTAGGGCATCTGCAGCTGTGAAGTAGCAATCCAAGAAACACACGATCCAATCAATCGTGCGTTTTGCGTTCTGTAACTATCAAAATGAGAGTTAACTGCTGTCGTGTTGAACGACACCACAGTCTCTAGCCAAAGTCCCGCCCATTTGCTCGGACTCAGGTCGCCCAACTGCACACGCGAAATTACGCTGTGCGTTTTGGGCTAGAAGTTGAAGCAAACGCAAAACGATTTTTTGCACTTGGCGCACGCCCTGAGGGGCAATGCATTCCTCACGCCATCGCTACTCAGTCAACTCGATCTAACCACGCGAAAGCCTACAACCCATCACATGCGTGATGGTGAGGTGGTTCTCTATCTCAGGCCCACAAGCCGAGTTTGGCAAGTTCGTTACAAACTGTTTGATCGCAAGTGGCGTTGTGTCAGCACCAAGCAGCGGCAGCTTGAATTTGCAAAGCGTGTGGCGGGAGAGCTTTACGACAAAGCACGTTTTCGGGAAGAAGAGGGTTTGCCGCAGAAGTCAGTGCGATTTGGTACTTTGGCTAATGAGTGCATTCGTGTGCTGAAGGTTGAGATTGACCGTGGCATCCGTCCCAACACCAACATGGACTACATACGGGCCATGAACAACTACTTGATTCCGTTCTTCGGCAAGCTGATGCTGACAAACATCACCGCCCAAAAGGTTGCTGAATACGAGCAGTGGCGTAATCAGAAGATGGGCAAAGTTCCAATAAGCAGCACACTGGCAAATCACAGTAGTGCATTCAATCGTGTCATTGATCTTGCGATTGAGCAAGGCTCCATCAGCGACAAGGTCATCATTCCCAAGCTCAGTCGTAAGGGCAAGAAAGGTTCACCGCGTCCAGCATTTACGCAAGATGAGTTGAAGCACTTGCTGGAATACATGCCCAAGTGGTGTTTGTTGGCCGAACGTAAGAACCATGTGGAGATGCGGCAGTTACTGCGTGACTATGTGGAACTGCTCTTGACCACGGGCATGCGCAGTGGCCGTGAAAGCATGAACATGCTGTGGAAGCACATCGAGTGGTACACAGATGGCAAGACGGATGTGCGTTACCTACGTATCTGGGTAAGTGGCAAGACTGGTGGGCGATGGTTGATTGCCAAACATCGTGCAGCTAGTGCTTTAGAGCGACTGGCTATAAGACAGGGAGTCGGCGCTAACTTGAATGAGGCTATTGCAGCCAAGAGTGATGCCTATGTGTTCAGTCTCAGTACAGGGCAACGCCCAACTAGTATGCACACCTCGTTTGAGCTGCTAATGAAAGACAGTGGAATGCGAGTTGATGCAATTACTGGCAAGAACCGCAGCTTGTATTCACTACGGCATTGCTACGCCACTATGAGCTTGATGGACGGACAGATGGATATGCACACACTAGCTAAGCAGATGGGTACGTCGGTGGGCATGTTAGAGCAGCACTATTCCAAGATGACTGCGACCATGGCTGCTGAGCGATTGGCTTGAGATAAACGACTAGTAACGGGACGATAGCTAACTCTCATTTTGAGAGTTTCGTGAAAGTTGTAAACTTTGACTGTGTCTAAGCAACCCAAGCAATCAATCACGTATCTCAAGTTCTTGAATCTAGTTCAGGCGCTTAGGCAAATGCCTGCTTTTCCAGACATTGATCCTTTGGAAGAACGTTTGCTTAATCAATTAGCGGCAGCTTGGCACTCAGGCGAACAAGTCACCGTCTTGGAGGCCATGGCGATGTCATCGGATGTGTCTGGGACAACAGTACACCGTAGACTGAAATCGCTCCGTAAAAAGGGCGTGATCGAAGTGGTCGCAGATGAAGTTGACAATCGAGTCAAGTATCTAGAGCCAACAAAACTTGCAACTGACTACTTTGCTCAAATGGGCAAATGCCTAGAAACTGCCAACAAAAAGTAGACACATGCGCGATGCAGGCTACAAAGAGTGGGTTGTCCATGCAGCAATCGCAACGTTGCTTTGGTCTGTTCTGTATCGACTGAACGATTGGATCTTTGCATCAATAGAGGTTTCTAGCTTTGTTTGCTGGATTTTTCTACCTGCAGCTATTAGGTTGTTGACCGTATTGGTCATGGGACCAGCGGCAGCAGCAGGTTTGATGCTTGGTACTTTCCTAACCAGCAACCCCATTTACGGATTCAACTTCATTGAAAACGCCTCGTTTTCCGTGCTGTCAGGTGCAGGGCCACTTATCGCCGTGGCCGTTTGTATACGTATGTTGCGCTTGCCAAACGATTTAGCTGGTCTTATTCCATTACACCTGCTGGTTTTTTCGTTAATTGGTGCAGTCTGCAACGTTATTCCTCATACGCTATTACTACTAGCGTTAGGCAAAATTGAGGATCTTTATGCTAATGCCATCCCTATGTTTGTTGGCGACATTACAGGGACATGGATAGTTTTACATCTTTCTGCCACGCTGTTACGTCACTACCCCAAAAGAGATCTTTAAGGGAAGATTCGCAAAATTAGCGATTCCCCGTAGAAAATCAATTGCCAAATCTGCAACAATATAATTGCCATATTGGCAATAAATTGCGTTTTGGAGATTTGCATGAAAAGAAAATCGATAGCGGTTTTGACCCTGCTTGCAGCTGTTGTCGGCTGTGGCGGAGGCGGTGGTAGCAGTGGCAGTGGCGCATCGCAATCCACACTAGGGGGAACTGTTGCAACTGGTGCGCCGGTTTCTGGAGCGACCATTACAGTCAAAGACTCTCTCGGGGCAGTTGTTGGGACAACAACTGCAAACGCAGATGGGACTTACTCAATTTCTTATGATGCGGCAAGGTTTACACCACCATTTGTTATCAAGGCCGATGGTCAAAGCGCCGATTCCGCAATCTCACTGATAAGCGTAGCGACAGGATCAGGTACGGCGAACGTAACGCAGTTAACAAACGCAATTGCCTCCTCACTTAGTCAATCTGGCAATCCGTTGGATTTAATCTCAAACCCATCAAATCAAATCAGTCTTACGCAAACAGCAATTGATGCAGCAGACACAGCCTATCGAGCCGCACTTTCTGGCGTAATGGGCGTGCATGGCGTTACAGGTTCATTGTTGAGCAGCAGTTATACGGCTTCGCTAGACAAGATGCTTGATAACGTGAGTGCAACGATTCAACCAAGTGGTCAAGTCATTTTGGGAACATCGGCTGGAAAAGTTGGTAACGATTTGGCTGCTGGCAGCAGTGCAACAACACCTTACACAACATTGGTGCTGCAAGCAGGACAGTTGCCGACTGCAGGTAATGCATCAAGCCTGACTGCTGGAACGAGCAGTCTTTCACTCGGTATCACAGATCTAGAAACACTTCGTGCAAATTTAGAATCTTGCTTCGCTCTACCAGCAACAAGTAGAGGGACACCACAAAGTCCAGCATCCGCATGTGCTGATGCTAATTTTGTTGTTACCAGTGATTACACACAAGCGGATGGATTTAAGCACTCTAGCTATACGTGGAACAGTGCCAATTACGACCCTGCACTGAGTCACACTAACTCTTACTACGCAGGCATGTTTGGTTACATGCTGACGCAATCAAAATATGATGGTGCAAAATTTTTAAAGCCGAAGATCATTCGCCCAATTGATTCACAAGGAACGACATGGGCGGTTAAGTTTCCAATCCAGTTTGCTGATGGCACAGTGGATCAACTTGGTGATGCGATAAGAACGCCATTCATCGTGGTTAAAAAAATTACCAACCTTGTTTCAAGCAGTGACGCCGGATACAGATTTGTTGGAGATCAAAGAGACTTCACTAGCTTTATTCTTCCTACTGTGAAGCAAACGACAAATCTTGCTACTGGTGGAACTCGAACTGAGACAGGACTAAACCTTCAGGTCATGAACTTGCAATCATCCACTGATACAACACACAGGAAACCTGTAATGGCTAAAGTAACGGGCAAAGGGTTGCCTGCTGGTGGTGTTTATTTGGCTCAGAAAGCTGCAGGTACTTGTGGCAGTTACTTGCCAATCACCACCTATGAACGCATTACAAATAATTCAGCTGGTAATTGGGCAAACGTTGATGAACCATCACCTTGCATGGGCGTTATCACGCTTGCATATTCGTATACGAATTCATACAACACTATCGGAGCGAACGTAGTTGCCTACCTAGCAAAAATTGGTAACGACGGACGAACACTCCAAGCGGGTGTTAACAATACTGGCTCATACACTGGTCTAACTACGACAGTAGGTAACTACTTGTCAGATTCTGACCTGACATCAATTGGGGAAGGCGAGCCATATACCTTTGAAATTACATTGTCAGATGGCAGCACAGTTAGCTATATAAATCGTTTACCAACCCGACCTCTTTCAACCGCTGAAGCGACTGCGTTCTCATACTATCCAACATTCTCAACTACAACAAAGAATCAGCTTCCGACCTTCAATGGCTCGACATCAACAAGCGTTGAATTTGGAACGTCGGCAGGTAATGTGCATCCATGGTCTGTTGCAATTTATTGGGGGTACAGCAATGCGACAAGTGGAACAACATCACTAACTGTTCCATACACAGCGAGCTCAATAACAATTCCTTGCACTGGTACTGCGATAAATAGCTGTGGCACGTCAACGAATTGGACAAACACAGGCGCAAATGCTACGTATCAAATTCGAAGCAGGACTGTCGATGGTGTTGAGGTCTACAGCATCATTACCAGTGGTGTGTAGAGTAGTTTGTGTAGATTCGATTGGACTAGGCGCTATCAAAATGATAGTTGCTTAGTTCGATTGCATCTTTGAGTACGTTTGCTAACTCTCAAAATGAGTGCAACGATTCAGAAACGATGTCTCGGAGCCGCAAACATGTTTACTTCTTCTCTGTTGGCTTGTTCTTCTGCATGAACTTGCTTTAATTCGGCGGCCCATTCATTGTTTGTCATTAGCTGTGGTTGCCAATCACCATTCGCAATCGACTTTTCGAGACGCTTTAATTGACTAGGACTCCATCTCTCACGTGGTTCAAGTGGAGATTCTGATGGAAAGATTCCAATTTCAGCGTTTGCTACAAGTGCATTTACCTTCGAAAGCATTCGATGAACAGTGACTTTCATTGCATTACGCTTCTTGTGTTTGCGCATGTCATCAGGTCCGTTAATTACAAGATCCAGATTAACGTTGTACTTAACGCCAAGGTCGTAGTAGCTAATTCCTTTACTTGTCCCGACCCGTTGACGATCGCCTGATAGTTCAGCTTCTTGCCAAAGCCAGAATGCATTTTCATAAACTTCAAGCTGAATGTTTTGGTGCTTTCTAAGTGGAAATTTAGCGGTCGGATTTCTGAGATTTTTTCTGTTGGGATGGTTCCGAAGGATTTGAACAAAATCTTCAATTAGTTTAGGCTCTTTAATGTTCAATGGCACTCTGAGCAACATCCATTCGTTATCTTCGAATATGAAATTATCAAGTTCAGCTCTTGAAGAAAGCAACATAGCTTTAGGTGGCGCAATTTCTTCTTTGAAGTTTTCTCGGGCGCTGTAACGCCACCAGTCGGAGAACGTCCGACCATGTACTGGTCCGAACGCTTTGTAAACACGCTTCAATTCAGGATCAAGTGTCTTACCTTTTTCTTGGCATACCCACCAATAGTCCCGACTACAGCGAAGAGCGAACCACCAATGGCGATAGATGCTGTTCCATGCATAGGTTAGTTCTTCTTCTATGGTATTGAAGCTGTATTTACTGAGGCCCTTAGCGAAAGTAGTGATGGTCATATGCTGATTTATTAATCGTTACAGAATTATAAGATGATTTTTTAATACTTGTAACACTTCTATGATGGAGGGTGTTGACGGGGTGATGTGAGTCTCATATCACCTAGACGTCAATAACAGTCATTAACTGGAGAATATATGACTAACACTAAAGTCCGCGCAAAAGCCGCATCTCAACCTTCCCGCACTGCTAAAACCACCACTAAGCAGGCTCCCGCAATCAATGTGGCGATCCCCGCTGCGAACAGCAGCTCGTTCATTGCCGGTGACTTCGTTAAGGACGCAAAGGCGCTGAAGCTGAAAAAGCAAAAGCTGGACGTCACTTTTGGTCTGATGAAGAAGCACGCCAAGGACATCGTTCGCCGCTATGTCATGAACAACCGTAGCCACTACAAACTGATTGTGGAGGTTGCTCTGTTCGGCAAAGACGCAGTGGCAATTGATGGCTACATGGAAACAATTTGCAACGTTACCGATGGCAAGAAGTTCAAGACGCATGTCAGCCATGGCATCAACTTTGCCCCGCTCATCAATGCCGTTTGGGCGGGTCTGGAGTGTGAACTGGACACTAACAAGACCAACCGCATGTCCCGTGCCATGAACAAAATCTTGGACGAATACAACGCTTCCCGCGTTTTGTACACAACAGAAACTGTGAAAAATTTGGTCGATTTCGTTATTGCCAATGGTGGTGTGAACGGTTTGGTGAAGTACAAAGCCAAATGTTCTTCGAATGCCGATGCCAACATGTCTGACACGGATGCCGACATGTTGCTGTGCCAGTCTGTGACTAAGCTGAGCAATCAGCAAATCGTCCAGATGCATCAAGATGCTCTGGCTCATTACCAAAACGTCACTGTGCTGCCAACTGCAAACTTCACCAGCAATGTGTTGCTCAACGAAGATGGCTGCTCTCTTGTGCTTGTTAACCAGAAGAAAAACGGTCAATTCGCGGTGATCTCTCAAATCACCGACTCTAAGGTGATCAATGAAGCCATTGCTGAGCAATACAGCTCTGACTTTTCGTCTTCTCCGCAGTCGCTGCGTGTGATCAATGAAGTGCTTGCAACGCAATGCTTGCCAAATTCTATGCAGCACACGTACAAGAAGCTGATCGAGGAAGCGGGTAAATTCAGCGATGGCACGCCTCGCAAAGTTGTTCGCCGCTTGGTCTACAAATCTGCGAAAGGCACATTTCTGATGAGTGCTATCCGTGCTGACAGCAGCGTTGTGACCATTGCCAAGCCAAAGTCGCGTGTGATTCAAAAGGTCGACTATGACTTGCAACTGCTCACCATGTCGCGCCGTCACCTGGAAAAGGCCATCATCAGTCCACGTCAGTTCAAAGCCCACAAACTGGAAAACCTGAGCAGCAAAGCTGTGTTCCCATGCGGTGGCGAGTTCTCGCACCACCTGCGCCTTGTTCCCACTCTGACTAACGAAAAATCTGAGGTCAAACCTATCAACGTGTACTTGAGCGCCGAGTCGTCCGTGAACGAGTCGATTCACCAAGTTGACATCGTGGACATGACGAAGAAAAAGCCGCTGTGGGAGCGTAAAGCATCTGCCGACTGGATCAAGTTGTTCAACTCCAAGTTCACGAACAGCTGGGTCAAGAGCCACGGCCAGAACATCACCCGCCCTAATCAGTCGGTGCTGGAGCTGGAGTTTAAAAACAAAGTGGTTCAGGTCAACTTTTTCAAAAAGGGGTCGGAGTACAACGTCGGACTGTCTGTTGCTGTTGATGTTCCCACTGGGAAAATTCATGGCACGCCATGCCAAGTGCTCAGCAAGGACTTTGCCACTGCCATGCATGGCATCGGTGACTTGCAACTGGTCAGTGATGCAACCATCCGTGTCTTCGACGGTTTCATGCAAATCCTGTACGAAACCGATGCGGCTACTTATCAGGTCTGCATTCCGTTCATTACGGAAAAGGGGAAGCGCGAAACTGATGGCTTTACCAAGTACCAACTGGTTCGTGCGGACATTGACCCCGAAGCTGATCCAAGCTATCAGTCTGAAGAAGACATGTTGGAGTAAACGATGGAATTGCATAGCTCTAACTGTGCAATCTACCTCCCTGCGGTAAACACTGGCTACGTCACAACAGTAGCCAGCCCCTTGCCGCAGGGGCGTCGATTCCCTTTTGGTTTGACTCCCAAAGATTTGATGTTTTGGGAACCAAACAACCTCTGGCACTACCCCTACATGCTGCACAGCATCGGGCAGTATGCAGTTGGTAAAGCACCTCACAGTGCAATGAACAAAGCAAACCGAACTCAAAGTATTTTGGTCGGTGATAGCGGCGGCTATCAAATTGGCAAAGGCACATTGAAAGGTTTGAAATACGTTAAAAACAAGCAGATGAAGGCAGTTGATGCAGTTAATGCTTGGCGCTATGAATCTGCTGCTCGTGCATGGATCACAAATTGCCTTTCGTCAGAGTGTGATTACGCAATGACGATTGACATGCCACTGTGGGCGCGAGCTAAGAAAGGCTTTAGCTCACCGTTCCACCGTTGTACTGTTCAGGAATTGATTGCAATGACAGTGCAAAACCTTCGCTACATTGATGCATTCAGTCCACCACACGTTAAATGGCTGAACGTCATTCAAGGTGGTCCGACAGTTGTTGACGCAATTGCTTGGTGGGATCAAGTTAAATGGTTCCGCAAAGGCGGCTGGGCAATGGCTGGTTCTGCTGGCATGGCAGGTGGCTTGTTCAATATGCTTGCCGTGTTGTTGATGATGCGTGATGACAACGCATTTGATGCAGGGCAGGACTGGTTGCATGTGCTTGGCGTATCCACGCCGTTTTGGGCTGTTGCATTGACCACCATTCAAGAAGGTTTGCGCAATACAAATCCTGAATTGAAGGTCAGTTTCGATTCGAGCAGCCCCTTTTTGCAAGGTGGTCGTTTTGAGGATGTTGCATTGACACCAGCTTTTGGCAGTTCAACTTCTTCATGGACGATCAAAAAAGTAAAGGCACCTCAACACCCTTCATACGCCGACAAAAATTGCACATTGCCGTTTCCGCATCAGCAAAGTCCGTTGGGAAAAGTTCTGATGTTGAATGAGTTGAATGTGCAAGAGGGCATGTGGCAAAAGCGTCAATATGACAGTTTGAGCAATGCATTGCTGATCAATCACAACATCTGGGTTTACCTTGATGCGTTCAAGCAGGCCAATGACATTGTGGCAACTCGTGATGTCAATCGCATCCCTGCTGATTACTTGCAGTGCTTTGACTTGATTAAGCACTTGTTTACGACGACAGGTACATGGACTGCTGACTTAGGGAACAACAAGGTCTTGCTGGACAAGGTTGCTCCGTATTGTTTGTGATTACTTAACCATAGTAGCTAACTCTCATTTTGAGAGTTAGCTAATGTGAGTTCTTAAAAACAAGGAGAAATAAATGTTGCACAATTTGAGTGAATCAAATCTATTGTTACAACATCGCCGCTGCATTGATAGCTGGCGGTACGCTTCAATAAGCAAAGAGTGTGGTTGTTTCAAATGTTTGGCGCATTTCGATGCTAGTGAAATTACGCATTGGTACGAATACCAAATGAAAAAACAGCTGCATGTCCGCATTGCAAAATTGACGCAGTAATAATGGAAACAGAACACATGCATGTTGAGCATGATCTTTTGTGCCAACTAAATGCTGCTTTTTTTGAGTCTAGTAATGGGTTCCATTTTTCGTAGATGATGTTGGGGCCTTCCATGTCATCGGAGGAGTTTCTTGTTGTACTTGATTCCCTCTGAAATTGATTGAAGCAATGCGTAGTTGATTTCGCTAACTCTCAAAATGAGAGTTAGCTTTTTTTATATCAACTCAACAGCATTGCGTTTCATCTCGTCATTTACGTCGATGTATTTTTGGGTGACAGCAATGCTGCGATGACCAGCAAGTGATGCAAGCACACGAACACCGATGCCCTTATTTGCGAGGTTGGTGATGAAGCTGCGGCGCATTGAATGTGAGCTGGCTCCTGCAACACCTGCGTTTCGAAACAACCAGAAGAAGTGCTGTGTCATTCCGCTTGCTGTGAATCGTTTGTGACCAGCAGTAATAAACAAGGGATGGGCTAACTTGTTGAGTGGTTGGCGTAGCTCGATGTAGCTTGCAAGTTCATCACGCAGCTTTTGAGGAATGAACACTGTGCGTGGTTGCCGCCCCTTCGTTTGTGCAGCTGCCAAGCGAATTTCAGCTTTAACTGTTCCGTCTGCGTTCACCACGTCGCCCAAGCTAAGACTTGCGATTTCCCCAACTCGCATTCCGCTATAGAACCCAGTCAGCAACATGACGCGATTTCTTGTCGCGAAGCTACGGGATGCGATGTATGCAAGAACTTGGTCAAGTTCTGCTGGGGTTAGTGTTTTTGCTTGTGCCATGTGTTGTGTCCTTTAGATAAATAAAAACGCACGAACAAGTGTGTTTTCTTTAGCAAAATGACGCGACCGAAACCCGATGCGATGACGGGTTGAAAAATCTTCAATGAAATCAACAAGCTATATATTTCTGTGTTTTTATTAAGTGCTTGTATTTAGCTGCATCTCAAGTGGTCTGTGGGACAAAAGCGACAACGCTGCTGCGATTGCTTTAAGCAACGTAGCAGCGTTTTTCTTGCTCCCGCCATGTGCGTGCTGCTTTTTGTAGATCGTTGCTTGTAGGGCTGATTTGAGGTGCTGCTGCTCGCTCTAGCTGGTCGCTTTTTTGTGCAGCAGAAAACAAACTGTGCGCATGAAACAGTTTGACCCTAAGCAGCTCGGTTTTTTTTACGGGCACAACTGCATACCATCGCCTTGCCCCGCATGTCGTACTAACTGACGGAGCAAAGTTTCTTGCAGAGAACGCCGAAGCGTTTTGGCTCATGGATGCAATTGCAAGCTACTTGCCCGCTCTAACAAATCGTGAACACTTCGTGGCTGCATCACTTGCTGTCAAGAACCAAACGGCTTTGTTGCTGTTGACAGATGGCAATTACAGAGAGCTCGCTATTCAACGCATCACATACACAGACTTCCCGATTCCAGACATCACGTTATTTGCTTGCTGGTCAGGTGACCATTGGGTGCTGATGTTGCCAAGTGAGTACTAATCCGAATTGATCGTGATATCAATTTGAGTTTTCGTTTCGTGGCATGCCATATGTCAAAGTTAGGTGCATAGCTAACAAAACTTATGAAGTGAGCTTTGCTCACTTGTGCAAAACAAAACACATATCGCTTTCGCTCTGTGTTTTGTTTCTTACTTGTTGATTTGAAGTAGTAGAAGTCGAACGCAACGCTTGCGTTGTGTGAGATGTATTGGGTTCATTTAGATAGATTCGAATGGTCATGCGACGGCTATACGCTGGTTGAACCAAAACGCATAACCGTCGTCGTGTTTCATTTGAGTGAGTTCTCACGTGCCACACGATTGCAAAGAGAGTTCATGGGAAGACTGATGTATTGAAACTTCCAAACAGCATTAAGCTGATACTCTGCGGCTTCTCCCTATACGCTACGCAACTTTGCAACATTCGTAGCAGGACCAGTCTCATTAGCCGTCATATTCCAAACTGGGTTTGTACACTTTGATATAGCAGTTGTTATTCTGCTGGTTGATTTGAAATTTTTAGATTTTTTCTTTGGTCATTTCTTGTTTTTTTAGTTTTCGATATTGCTGAAATAGTTTTCGATTGATATTTGTGTTGATGTTCATAACGCAGTAGCAAAATGCATCAGTGATTCGCTCACGTTCACGTTTAGTGTCACATGCCTTTTGAAAATCTGTAAGTGAGTGAAGTTGACTTTTAGATAGTAAATCGCGATGCTGTGACAGTAACGTATGCGCCATTGTTTGCGCCCTCACAACATTAAGTTTTGCAGTGTTGAATGTTTTGTCATTCAGTCCAATGTCACGTAACCAATCTGCAGTTAGTGCATCATCTTTCAAGTTTTTGAATTTGTTCATACAAATATTTATCTCGCACCAAACAAAACCGTAAATATTTCTACCAAACTTAGGCTTGTGCATCCTGCTAGCTAAATACGCTAAAGGGAATTCAATGCGTTACACAGAAATAAAAACCGCACATGCAGCACTAGAGGGAAGAAGTTGGACTGCGGCTGATGACACCAAGTTACTTAAGTTACAAATCGACAAGGCGGACAACATACGCGGCCTGTTTCCGTATGCACAAAACATCCATCTAACCAACGCGGTCAAGCTGATAGCGATGCGACCAGACTGCAAATGGTTCTTCGATTTCTTAACGACCCAGCTGCATTATTTGGGTGCAAACGGCGTTAAAGGTTTGTGCTTCTACGTCAACAAGCACGAAGATCAGTTGCAAATTTGGGCACGTGAAGATGTGGGCAAGAGCCATATCTACCCCAATAAATTGGCAGTCGATTTCCCTTTAGATTTCGTCACGCTACGTGCTGTGCGTGAGGGAAACTTTTGGCATGTGTCCCTGCGTCAAACGTAAACACTGCAACCGTCAGCTTATCCAATGGCCCGCCAATCTTGCGGGTTTCAGGTCGCCCAAGCCTATTGTTCGATCACATACTTGCCCGTGCTTTATCAACATTTGAAAGGGAAAGCACATGGCAACACTCGCATCACTCAAGCTGTCAGCAGTACAAAAAGCGACCTCTGTTACTGGCGCACAAGTTCGCCGCACCAAAATGCTCAAAGCACTTGGCGAACAAATTGCAATCGCAAAAGCAATGCAAGCTGGTGCACCCCCTGTTATCACTAAGCTGCGTAGCGTTACAAGTGAAACAGGTGAACGCAAACTGGTTGAATCCAACAAGCGTGTGAAGCAGTGGTGGTTTGCTACTGACAACGGAAAATTTGCTATTAATCTGCGTTACGGCGCACGTCTGCTGGAGCTTGCAAAGGGTAAGTTTGCAATCGAGGTTGCCAGTGAGAAAGATTTGGTGTCCACCCTCGAAGCACTTAAAACAATTGCAGCTAGCGGGGAGTTGGATGCAGCTATTGAAACTGCATCTATCAAGCTCCGCGAGGGCTTTGGCAAGTAAATGACGTGGGTCATGCACTCAGCAATTGCTGGGTGCAGCTTTGCATTCAGTAACAGTAGAGTCTTTTTTTGAGAGTCTATGACCTACGAGATACAAACATCCCCAAGCACCTTTATCGACACTCGTCTTCGTCGTCAGGTCAACATTAAAGGCATTGAGTTTCCAGAAGACTTACTCGCTGAACTCATTGCAAATCACATGAACTCAAAAGGTGCCGTCAGCAAGCCTACCTTTGCGTCTGCTTTTGAGATTTACATGCGAGAAAGCAATGCGCCAGCACGTCGCAAATTCACTGAGAACGCCACTCGCAACTTCAACTACTTTCAAGCGCAGTTTGGTGACTTGCCACTTGATGAATTGCGTCACATGCATGGCACTCAGTTCCGCGATGCTCAGCTAGCTCGTGGCTTAAATCCAACCAGTGTCCGCAAACAATTCGCCACACTGAACGCTGTGCTGAACTTGGCATTTAGACATTTGGACATTGACCGCCTGAGTCCATTCCGCGCGATGTACATACATGGGGTTGGGGACATCAAGCGACATATGGAAACCATCACGCCTGAGTTGCTTCAATCAGTCAAACAACGATTGCTTAGCCATGATGCGCCATACAGACTTGTGGGTTTGATTCAGCTGAACACAGGGCTACGTTTGTCAGAACCTATCTTTGCAAGGCTTGAAGACTGTGTACTTGACCATGAAATACCGCATTTGTGGGTACGCAAGAACTCACTGTCTGACCGTAAAACCAAGTCCAGCATTCGTTGCGTTCCGCTGGTAGGTGTTTCACTTCAAGCTGCCAAAAAACTCCATGCGCTAGCTGTTGAAGTGGGTAGTGAATGGTTTGTGCCTCATTACGCTCGTTACAACGGAAGCACCACCTGTTCTGCCACCATGAACAAGTGCTTGCTTGATTTGAACTTTAGAACCCATATGTTCCGTCATGCATTGATTGATCGCATGAAGGCTTGTAATGACATCCCCACCCGATTAGCTGAAAGCATTACGGGTCACCATAGTGGGGGTTCAGAGTTCAACTCATACGGAACAGTGGGCTACACGCTAGAGCAGAAACTAGCCGTGATCAAGCGAGTAGAGATTTAATCGACTCCTATAGCCACCATCGAACTGATGAGTGGCTTCTTATGCCGCACTGCTCCTTCGCATTTTGAGTTCTCTGAGCCTATCGGTTTCTTTACATTTGATCAGAATAAGGCTGTTTCAATTTCAGTTATGAATGCATTTAATGCAGGCAGAGTCGGTCTAACGTTTATGTAGAACTCGTCTACTGAAAGTGCTCGTAGTGTTCGTTGCACTCGGTTCTTTTTTTTCTTACCTCTAGTTAAATACTTTCGCCCTGACAAGCTATAGATATCATCCAAAACTTTAGTTGGGTGAGGCCATTGATCAGCCGAAGTTTGCGACACCAATATTCCATTTGAATCAATAAATGGAATCGTGAGTCGATCATCAATTCTTGCGAAGTGCGTTGCCTCTGCAAGAAACCATGCTTCTGTTTCCATTTCTGCAAGATGAATGGTAGGCGCAATGGGAGTGTGTGGCATTCCGAAAGCAATTCCAGCTTTAAGTTTAGGAATGTCGCTCCTTAGTAAAGGATATACATCCCTCAAGCCAATTATGGTTGTATAGCCACTCGATACAAGCAATGAATATCGCTCCAAGATTTGTGTTTTAACTTGGCCATCGCTACAGCAGTCAACTACAAGAACAAAAAATTCTGGATTGGGAGTGTGTGTAACGGATTGGATACTAACGTTACCTTTCCATTGCGAGCCTAGGGTAAATTCAATTTCCCTGTTCCCAATCAATGACTTGATAAGTTCAACAACGAACTCTTGTTCAGTCATGCCTTCTACGAAAATTGCAACTTTCTTCACAGTGATTTATTCAAACGTGTTTGATGTGAAGAAGTCGAAGTTGCTTAATCCCATGAACTTGAAATCAGCGAATGCTTGCTTGCTGTTATGTATGTTGTATGCCTTAACTGTTGAACCTTTTCTGCGAAGCAAACACCAGTACTCAAGCGGAACTGAGTTCATTACGAATCGGTCATTGCTAGTCATTGCGAGTTGCAAGTCGGCGCTTTGAGCGTGGTTCATAAGCAATGTCAATAAGTTCGTTGATCTTTCATAATCTAGACCTTCCCCGATATCGTCTATGAGCATCAATGTTTTCTTTTGACTGAAGACTGCAATGTTTATATAAATGACCAAGGCTAGTGCTCTAAACATACCTTGTGACATTTGTGTTTGAGGTAGCAGTGCGTTGCGATCTTTTTCCTGTACAAACATTCCAATCATTGGCTCTGGCATTTTTAATCCAGGTAAGTGATTTCTTAGATCTGTAGATCCAACATCAATTAACTCGTAGCCAAGCTCTGCCATATCTCTGATGATGGCCTTATCAAGAGGCTCTCCAAATTTTGTAAAGCCTTTCGAGTAAACGCTAGTGATATCTCCATAGTCAAAAGAAAAATCTTGTTGTGCAATTTCTTGTTCAAGACTCATTAGGCCTACTAAACGATCTTGACCAAATGATGATCCAAATCGGAGGACTTGAGCTCCTCTTGCCCATCTTGAAATTGCAGTTATGAAAGGATGCTGCAGATCGTCTTGGCGTTGCTGAATTACGATGGCATTTGTATGAACTTGAAACTCAATGTTTTTGTTTTCTTTTTCATACTTGATTGATCCACTACCATCTTCATGGCGTGTCAATAATCGTTCGCCGTCAACTTCTAACGTCTCTTTTTTTACTACGCCGTTCGAAAACTCAAGACATAGTTCGTATGTCTTTTCTTCGAGTAGGAGTTCTACGTTGTAAGTGCCGCTTACATAAGCCTTTGTTTGATGACCATTTAACACATTACAAAAACTGCTAATGACATTTATGAGCCTAGATTTACCTGTTGAGTTTTGACCGACTATTAGGTTGACTTGCGAAAATTCACTAGGCTGAAATTCCCAGAATTGGGGCGTAGATTCAAACTCTGAGTAAGAGAATTTTTTAATTGACATGTAGTGCCTTTATTTTGAGCATACGTTTCTGATTAGCTTCAGAAAGAAAAAAATTATTCTAATTGTGCATTCAAAAGTAGCAAATGAGTTCAGTGCTAATTCTTGACTTCAATGATTGAAACGAGAGTCAGTGCGGCACTGTAGGCAGAAGAATGCTGTGCCGATTACGGTCTCGAAAGTTTCTCTGTCGCAAGTCGGCTTAAGTTCCATACAAGCCGGAAAAAACGGAAGCGGCAGTGATAAAACACGTGTAATTGTTAGCCTAAGGCGCGATTGCAAAACGCTCAGTAAACCGCCTGCAGGCCTTCCACAAACCATTCCATTAAAAGCGTCTTAGCTCGTCACTGCGGCTCATTGCACAGTGGCTCTACAGTTTTTGCGGGGGTAGGGGAGTGGGCGTTTGCCAGTCGAATGCCAACAGTCCAGCAACTTGCGTTACATGGTCATTTACAGGGTTAAGGCAGGATTTTTTGTACAGTTTGCAATACAGAA
>Ga0228703_1000735_pt1 | contig 22274 bp, 19 predicted proteins | sample McNCre217_Aug_MG_3_FD_178020 | JGI IMG/M metagenome (GOLD analysis project Ga0228703, IMG submission 178020) | Freshwater microbial communities from McNutts Creek, Athens, Georgia, United States - 29-17_Aug_MG | ecosystem: Environmental > Aquatic > Freshwater > Creek | place: USA: Georgia... | reverse complement strand
TCGACGAAACCGCGGTGGGTAAGTTCGCAACCCTTAGGTTTGCCGGTCGTGCCTGAGGTGTAGATGATGGTCGCGAGGTCGCGCAACTTTGAACTCTTGCGCTTCGCCGCAATAACTTCGTCGGTCACATCGCGGCCAACCTTGATTAGTTGTTCAATGGCATCGGATTCGATGGTCCACACTTTGCGAACCAGGGGAGCACCGGCTTTGATTTGCTCAAAGCGCTCGACGTGCTCATCATTCTCAAGGAAGACCGCGACAGAATCTGAATCCGAGAGAATCCATTCCATCTGTGACGGTGCCGAGCTCTCGTAGATTGGCACCGAAACTGCGCCGGCATACCAGATGGCAAAGTCAATTAGAGTCCACTCGTAACGCGTGCGGCTCATGATGGCGACTGCCTGACCAGGTTGAATACCAGCGGCAACAAGGCCCTTAGCTAGAGCGACGACCTTGGAATGGAAGTCTTTGGCAGACACGTCGACCCAGCGGCCCTCGGCCTGCTCAACAGAGAAAAGGGCTAAGTTTGGGGTCTTGGCCAAGCGAGTTTCTAGAAGGTCGGTGATGTTTTCTGTCTCGGCAGAAACGACTAGCGGTTCGATGTCATAAGACTTCATCGTCACTCCTTGGCTCACTTGTTTCCACAACTCTAGCGGTCATCGGGTCGCTAAACTTTGAGTTGCGAAAGCAAGTTTTTATGGAGGTTGGGCATGCACGCTATCGGAATTGACATCGGCGGAACCAAGATCGCCGGTGCGCTAGTCGATGCCCACGGCCAGATTGTTCTAGAAGAGCGCGTGCCTTCGCCGGCCGGTGATCCAGATGCCATGGTGGATGCAGTAGTCGGCTTGATCGCGCGCCTCTCTGAAGGGCACGAAGTAATCGGCGCTGGCGTAGCAGCGGCCGGCTTTATCGATGCCGACCAGTCGACCATCATCTATGCGCCAAACATCAGCTGGCGAAATGAGCCTTTCAAGGCGAAGCTCGAGGCCAAGTTAAGCATTCCGGTAATCATCGAAAATGATGCCAATGCTGCTGGTTGGGCTGAATACCGGTATGGCGCCGGCCGAGGCTATAAGCACATGATCATGCTGACTATCGGGACCGGTGTTGGCGGTGCGATTATCGCCGATTCACACATGCTGCGTGGCGGCTTTGGAATCGCAGGAGAACTTGGTCACCTACGCGTAGTGCCAAACGGTCGCGCTTGCGGTTGCGGTCAGAATGGCTGCCTCGAGTCTTACGCTTCAGGCACAGCTTTGTTGCGAGCAGCCAAAGAATTGGCGGCATCGAACGACCCTAGCGGCAAGCGTCTTCGTGAAATTGAAGCCGAGGCCGGCCAACTTACTGGCCTAGAGGTCTATAAGGCCATCCTTGAAAATGATGAAGGCGCTCTGCGCATCCTGCGCGAATTGGGCGCTTGGCTTGGTCAGGCGATTGGCAGCCTGGTGGCCGTTTTGGACCCTGAGGTTGTAGTTATCGGCGGTGGCGTTAGCGCTGCGGGCGATCTATTGCTCGACCCAATTCGTGAGGCATACCTTGCCCACCTGCCGGCTCGCGGATATCGTCCGGAACTCAAGATCACAACCGCCGAATTCGTCAATGATGCCGGCGTTGTCGGCGCTGCCGACCTAGTGCGGGTCGCTTTCCGCGACCGATAAACTATAAGTTCGAGTCAAAACACCTGAGGGAGGCGAAGTGGCTTACTTTATTCTGAAGACCTTCGTCCTCGGTCCTCTTCTTCGCGTGTTGTTTAGACCTTGGGTTCGCGGCATGGAAAACATTCCAACCTCAGGCGCAGCCATCCTGGCCAGCAACCACCTGTCTTTTTCAGACTCGATTTTTCTACCTCTGATGAGCCGTCGCCCGGTTGTCTTCCTGGCGAAGAGCGAGTACTTCACCGGCAAGGGTGCCAAGGGTGCGCTAACTCGTTGGTTCTTCAAGGCGACCGGTCAGCTGCCAATCGACCGCTCAGGCGGTAAGGCATCCGAAGCCTCGCTAAACACTGGCCTCGGCGTGCTAGCTCAGGGTCTGGTGCTCGGCATCTACCCTGAGGGCACCAGAAGCCCGGATGGCCGCCTTTACCGCGGACGCACCGGAATCGCCCGAATGGCTCTCGAGGCCAAGGTCCCAATCATCCCGGTGGCAATGATTGACACCGAAAAGGTGCAGCCAATCGGCCAGCGGATGCCAAAGATTCGCCGCATCGGCATAGTTGTCGGCGCACCCCTAGATTTTTCTCGCTTTGATGGCATGGAGGGCGACCGAATCGTTCTGCGTGCGGTCACCGACGAGATCATGTATGAGCTCAAGCAGTTGAGCGGTCAAGAATACGTGGATGCATACGCATCATCAGTAAAAGAAAAGCGCGCTCGTCTAGCTCGCTAGGGGAGTCAGGTAGGAAAACACAATGAATGAACCAGTAGTTAACGCAGCCCCGAACGTCATCGCGGGACTCGACAACTATTTGACTCTGCCTGCCAAGCAGCAACCAACCTGGCCAGACGCCGCTCAGGTTGCCGCGGTTCGCGCCGAGCTTGCCATTCAGCCGCCGCTCGTTTTCGCCGGTGAGGTAGACATCCTTCGCTCGCGTTTGGCTGAGGCTGCCTCTGGCAAGGCGTTCTTGCTCCAGGGTGGAGACTGTGCCGAGACCTTTGCCGACGCAACTGCAGACCGCATTCGCAACCGCGTGAAGACCTTGCTGCAGATGGCGGTGGTTTTGACCTACGGTGCTTCGATGCCTGTTATCAAGATGGGCCGCATGGCTGGCCAGTTTGCCAAGCCGCGTTCAAGCGACACCGAGACTCGTGGCGATGTGACCCTGCCGGCTTACCGAGGCGACATTGTGAACGGTTACGACTTCACCGAGGCAGCTCGCGTGCCAGACCCGAACCGCATGTTGAAGGCATATCACACCAGTGCCTCAACCCTGAACCTAATCCGCGCCTTCACCCAGGGTGGCTTTGCTGACCTTCGTTCGGTGCACGAGTGGAACCGTGGCTTTGCCGACAATCCGGCAAACGCCCGCTACCAGTCGCTAGCTCAGGAAATCGACCGCGCAATCAAGTTCATGGCTGCCTGCGGCGCCGACTTCAACGAGCTACGCACCACCGAGTTCTATGTGAGCCACGAGGGTCTGTTGATGGACTACGAGCGTCCTTTGACTCGCATTGACTCTCGCACCGGAAACCCATACTTGACCTCGGGTCACTTCATCTGGATTGGTGAGCGCACCCGTCAGATGGACCACGCGCACGTTGACTACCTGTCACGAGTTCGCAACCCGATTGGTGTCAAGCTTGGCCCAACCACCCAGGTTGAAGATGTTGTCGAACTGATCGAAAAGCTAGACCCGAACCGCGAGCCTGGTCGCTTGACGTTCATCACTCGTATGGGTGCCGGCAAGATTCGCGAGGAACTGCCAAAGCTTGTCGAGGCAGTGCGCGACTCTGAGGCGAACCCACTGTGGATCACCGACCCGATGCACGGCAACGGCATCACAACCAAGAACGGCTACAAGTCACGTCGTTTCGACGACGTCATGGATGAAGTCCTCGGCTTCTTCGAGGTTCACAAGGCTGCTGGAACATTCCCTGGCGGAGTTCACGTTGAGCTCACCGGTGACGATGTTGCCGAGTGCCTAGGCGGCTCGGACCCAATCGATGAGGCGGCTCTCGAGGAGCGCTACGAGTCACTATGCGACCCACGCCTCAACCACATGCAGTCGCTCGAGCTTGCCTTCTTGGTGGCAGAGCAGCTGTCAAAGCGATAAATCTAAACACGAAAAAGGCGACCCCGTTGGGTCGCCTTTTTTGATGCCCGGCTGCCTGCCGAATACAAGATCTATTTAGTGGAAATGGTGACCGAATAACCGGCCTTGAGCTTCGCGCCAACTGCTTCGCTCGCTCGCTTCACCTTGACGATGCCCCATTTGCTCTGCAACTGGTCGGTGTTCACAAGAACGGTCAAGCCTGCGTTTTCTAGCAGCGCCTTGGCTGCGAGCACGGTTTCGCCAACTACCTTTGGCATCAGCACCAGGTTTGGGCCCTTGGAAATCAATAGTTTGACAGAACCGCCGGCGCCTAGAGGTTTGGTCTGCGGAACAAGCCCGATCGCTTTGCCCGGTGCGACGGTGTCACTGAACTCTGATTCGATCGCCGAAATCTTCAGGCCGGTAGCCTCGATCGCTGTGACCGCGATGGCCTGGTCGATGCCTGAGACAACAGGAATCGGGCCGAGCGAAACGCTCAGATCGATCGAGGTCCCTTCAGGAATCGGAGTGCCATCGGCGCCAAGGTAGTCGTATACCTGGCCGATTGGGTTGGCGTCGAACCAAGAATTGACCGCACCCAGCTTGAAGCCGGCGCCCAGCAATTTAGCTGTAGCTTCGGCAACATTCAGGCCCTTTAGCGAAGGCGCGGCAACGAGCTTCGGGCCCAGTGACACGAACAGCTTCAAGTCTGAACCCTTGGCCAAGTATGAACCTGCGGCCGGTTCGGTTCGGATAACTAGACCCTTGGTGACGGTTGAGCTGTTTTCGTTCACCAGCGTGATCTTTGGCGCGAGAACTGCGAGGGCAGCTTCTGCCGAAACTACTGTTCGGCTGGTCAAAGTAGGCACTGCTGCGAGTGCTCCCGGACCACTACCAAACCACCAGCCGGCTCCGCTGCCAAGCAGCACCACGAGGAAGGTCGCAATCAAGAGTTTTAGGCCGACTCGGCGTTGGCCGAACTGAGACTCGTTGTCAGAATCGGTCTCGGTTAGAGGTTGAAGAACTTGCGTTGCCGAGGCGTCGAATGTGTTGTCGTAGTCGTTCAAGTTGAAGTCGGCGCTACCTGGGTTTGCACCGACTAAATCTGAGCTGCCGTTAATCAATGCGGTTGCGTTTGGGTCGCCTGCGACAGGGGTCAGAAGTTGCGTGGCGTTTGCATCGGTGGTGCCGATTACTTGGGTCGCATTGGTGCCGCTACCTAGGGTGAAGTCCATAACAGTGGTCTGCTGAGTCTTGCCGGCCTTGATGTCTGCGATAAGTGCGTTCACCTTGGTGAGCAGTTCGCCGGCGTCTGCGGGCCGATCGGCTGGCAATTTAGAGGTTGACCAGGCGACCAACTTGTCGATCGCGACCGGGGTAGCCGGCGCGAGAATCGATGGTGCTGGCACTGTTGAGTTCGCGTGTTGGTAAGCGATTTGAACGGCCTGTTCGCCTTCGAAAGGTTGCTTGCCGGTTAGAAGCTCAAAGAGCAAAATGCCGGCCGCATAGACGTCGCTGCGGGCGTCGGCAAGACCGCGAGTTACGAGCTCTGGGGAGAGATAGGCAATTGTGCCGACCAGGTCGCCGCTATTAGTGTGCTCGGTGATTGCACGCGCCAGGCCGAAGTCGCCAAGCTTGACGCGACCATCGTCTGCAAGCAGAACATTGTCTGGTTTTAGATCGCGGTGCAGGATTCCAGCTCGGTGGGCTGCGGCCAGGCCAGAGAGAATTTGAGCCAACATCTCGAGCGCACGAAGCGCCGGCAGTGGGCCATATTCCTTCAAAGCATCGCGGAGCGTTATGCCCGAAACGTATTCCATGACCAGAAACGTTGTCGCGCCATCCGTGCCCTGGTCGAAGACATTAACCAGATTTGGGTGAGATAGTTTTGCGGCTGTTTTCGCCTCTAGAACGAACTTCTCTTGGAAGGTCTGGTCGTTAGCTAGGTGAGGATGAATCACTTTGAGAGCGACTTCGCGGTCGAGTCTTTGGTCGTTGGCCAGATAGACCGTTGCCATGCCACCGCTAGCTAGCTGACGTTCAATCAGGTAGCGATTTCCAACCACTTGGCCAATGAGATTAGACATTTGCCACTGATCGATTCATGTCAATATCGTGCCACAGGCGGGCTTTGTTTAGGCTCAGGCGCAAAGGTGTGGCAATCTTGTGGTGTGAGTGATGTATTAGCCTCAGTGGCATCTTGGATTACCGTTCCCGACGCAGCCGACCTTATGGGTGTTCCGCTAGGTCGAGTTCGACGCTACATCGAAGAGCACCACCTGGTCGCTGTGAAGCGCGACGGAGTGATTAGCATTCCGGCAGAAACCATCGTGGATGGGGAGCCACTGGCTAGCCTGCACGGCACCATCATCGTGCTTTTGGACTCTGGTTATTCAATGGATCAGGCCGTCGAGTGGTTGTACACCCACGACGATCAATTGCCAGGCACCCCAATGGAGTTCTTGCTCAAAGGGCACAAGTCGGCAGTTCGCCGCCTGGCCATGGTTCAGGCTCTCTAAGCCTCTCGGTTAATCACCTTTAGCGCCAACGCGCGAAGTTGTTCCTTGGCCCGAGGGTCAATATCTAGGCTCTCGAGTGCGTTCAAGCTCTCCTCGGCGAGCTCTTCCATCATCCGCTCGGTCTTGGCGAGTGCGCCAGATTCGGTGATGGTTTGCTGCATGAAGGCAATCTGTTCGGCTTCGAGATCGCGGCTTGTCAAAAGTTCTTCGAAAATTCGGCCAATCGATGGGTTCAGGTTTTGCAGCGTCAGCGCGACCAAAACGGTTCGCTTGCCTTCGCGAAGGTCATCGCCCGCCGGCTTGCCCGTCACTGCTGGGTCGCCGAAAACACCAAGGATGTCATCTCGCAACTGGAAGGCCATGCCCAGTGGAATGCCGAAAGCTGAAAGGCCACGAAGAAGACCAGCCTCGGCTCCAGCGAATGCGGCGCCGATCAGCATCGGTGCTTCAATGCTGTATTTCGCAGTCTTGTAGAGCATCACTCGATTGGCACGGCCAAATGCTTCGTCAACCGAACGCGTTGATGCCGAGTTCTCTTCGAGTACGTCGAGGTATTGGCCGGCCATAACCTCAACACGCATCTTGCTGAACTCATTGCGACAAGCGGTCTCAATCTCGCTGTTCGGTGCTGCGAGCAGGGCATTGCCAAAGATTTCACTGCTCCAACCGAGCATAAGGTCGCCTACGAGCACTGAACCGGCAACGCCGAAACGCTCAGGGCTGCCAGCCCAACCAGATTCTTTGTGGAGCGCCTCGAAACGCTTGTGAACCGCTGGCGCGCCGCGACGAGTGTCTGACTGGTCGAGAAGATCATCGTGAACCAGCGCTGCGGCATGGAACATCTCAAGCGCGGCGGTGACGCCGACCATGGCGGCGGCAGAGGCCTGACGCTCAGACTCGCTCTGGCGAATCGAAGCCGTGGAAAGCGCGCCTACCCAAGACCAGTAGCAGAACAGTGCGCGAAAGCGCTTTCCGCCAGCGAGCAGGCTTTGTGTGTAGTCAACCACCGGAACTAAATCGGGTGAGATGCTGTGGAAGTCAGCCCTGCGTGAAACGCAAAACTCATCAAGGTTTTCTTGAATTAGTTCAAGTAGGGTCGCTGATTCATTCACAGGAATAGCCTAGCCTCCCGACTCGTTTACATAAGTGGCGAAGGCGCGTAGTCTTGAACTATCAGCGGAGGACAGCATGGCACTTTCAGAGCGTGAGCAGCGGCTATTAGACGAGCTCGAGCGCGGTCTTTATGAATCTGACCCAAACCTCGCCAACAAGATTTCTGGTTCGAGAACTCCTGCGCGCATGATCTTGGGCCTAGCCATTGGGCTAATCGGCGTTTCCCTCATCGTTTTCGCGGTGATCATTCAGGTCGCATTCTTCGGGCTATTTGCCTTCTTGGTGATGCTCACCGGTTTGATTGTGGCTAGCTCAAACCTGGGTGCGACCGGTCAGGCGAAGCAATCTTCTGGAGCAAATGCAAAACCTACGGCAAAGTCGCAGGCTCGAAACCTTTTTGAAGAGCGTTGGAACCGTCGCCAGGGCGACTAACTAAAAATCTCTCCACAGCAACCCTCGAACTTCGGTTCGGGGGTACTTTTTTGGCCATTTTAGATCCCTTTCGCTCCATTTCCCTCCACTCGTTATATCCCTGTTATTTATTGGTAATTACGACACGCCGAAGCGAAAAATATGGCAAAAATATTAGGTAGGTGGAACAAAGTGGGGTAAAGTGGAGTAAAGCGGAAATTCAAAGTTGAGAAAGGGGGAACCGATGCTTCTAGGCCAGCACTCACCAAAGTTGGATGAAAAGGGTCGCGTCATTCTCCCTGCCAAATTCCGCGAAGAACTCCAGGGTGGTCTCGTAATCACTCGCGGTCAGGACCGCTGCTTGTTCGTCTTCAGCGCTGCTGAGTTCGCTTTGGTCAACGACAAGATTCGCCAGGCTCCAGTCACCAATGCCGAGGCTCGCAACTACCTTCGAATCTTCCTTTCAGGAGCCTCGGACGAGCAGCCTGACAAGCAGGGCCGTGTAACCATCCCGGCAACCCTGCGTCAGTACGCCGGCCTTGACAAAGATCTAGTCGTAATCGGTGTCGGTAACCGTGCTGAAATCTGGGATGCAAAGGCATGGAGCGACTTCCTCGCAAACCACGAGGCTTCCTTCTCGAATGTTTCGGAGGAGGTGATTCCGGGACTCTTCTAGCCTGTTGCTAGATCTCCACCCGTTCATAACTGCGATAACCAAGCTCGCGGCGAATGGATGGGGTTCTAGACACAGGATCTTCCGGATAAAAAATGTCAAAGAAGATTTCTGAACTACATGCCCCGGTCACCCTGGAGCGCACTATCGAGCTATTGGCACCGGCCCTAGAGGTCGAAGGCGCAGTTTTCGTCGATGGCACTTTGGGCCTGGGTGGGCACAGCGAAGCTTTCCTAGAGCGTTTCCCAAACCTAACTTTGGTCGGCATCGACCGTGACACCAATGCGCTGGCGCTAGCCGGCGAACGTCTTGCTCGTTTCAGCGACCGCACCCACCTGGTTCACGCCGTCTACGAAGAAATCGAAGATGTCTTGGATGAGTTGGGCATCGACGAGGTTCACGGCATCTTGCTCGACCTCGGTGTTTCATCAATGCAGCTTGACGAAGCTGACCGCGGCTTCGCTTATTCATACGAGGCTCCGCTGGACATGCGCATGGATGCCACCGAGGGCAAGACCGCGGCAGACATCGTGAACTCATACTCAGAGCAGGACCTAGCTCGAATCTTCAAGGAGTTCGGCGAGGAGCGCTACGCCAAGGGTGTTGCCAAGGCAATCGTTGAGGCTCGCAAGACCAAGCCGTTCACCACCAGCACCGAACTTGCCGGCCTAATCGCCAAGGTAATCCCGTTCATCCCTGGCAAGAGCAGCGGCCACCCGGCCAAGCGTGTCTTCCAGGCGCTACGCATCGAGGTCAACGGCGAACTAGAGGTTCTAGAGCGCACCATGCCGGCATCGATTCGTTCACTGGCTGTCGGCGGTCGCATCGTTGTCTTGTCTTATCACTCACTCGAAGACCGCATCGTCAAGCAGGCGCTAGTTGCAGCTGCCAACTCCTCGGCTCCTCTTGAGCTTCCATTTGAACTTCCTGAGCACGCCCCAGTTCTTCGCCTTTTGGTGAAGGGCGCCGAGGCTGCTACCGCTGAAGAAATTGCAATCAACCCACGAGCCGCATCGGTGCGACTTCGTGCGGCAGAAAAGATCCGGAGAGCAGCATGAGCACCGTTCGTTTGACCCAGGCACCAAGATCAGCACGTCAGCTGCCGGCTCGCGCCAGCCTCCGCTCAATCAACCTCTCAGGTCTAACCAGCTCGCCTTCGAGCCGAGTCGTAGTAGCCACCATCACCCTCGGTGCGGTTGCTATCGCCATTTTCCAGTTGCTGCTTCACATTGCCACTTCTAGCTCGGTTTACGAGCTTTCTCACCTTCAGACCGAGAAGCGCGAACTAACCACCACCACTCAGATTCTTGGCCAGCAGGTTGACTCTCTTGCTTCACAGCAGAACCTAGCTAACGCGGCCGAAAAGCTTGGCATGATTTCTAACGCCAACCCAGTTTTCCTTCGCCTCGAAGACCAGAAGGTTTTCGGCAAGCCAAAGGCAGCACTAACCGCGGATGGCCGTGTGTCACGCAACCTCGTGCCTAACTCAGCAATGATTCGCACTTCGGTGATCGCTGACCCAACTTCGACCCTCGCCGCCGATGCAACCAACACCGTCGCCACCGGCACTCCGCAGGCAGCTGGCTTTGTTGCTGTGAAGGCGAATGTCGCTAACACTCCAAGCGCGGTTAGTTCGGTAGTTTCTACTAGTGGCGGCATCCCAGCGTCACCAACTCACTAGTTCAAGGCAGGTCGGCAGATGACATATCTGACGCCTGGCGACCCTAAACGCAGACTGCGCAAAATCCAGATCTCCGTTGTCGCCATTGCCGTTCTATTTGGGGCGCGCCTGATTGATCTTCAGATCATCGAAGCCGACGCCATCAACGCAAAGTCATATTCAAATCGCGCAGTTTCGCGAGTTTTGCCTTCGCTTCGCGGAGATATCACCGACGGTGCAAACAAGGTTCTCGCTCACACGGTTTTCAAGTATGACGTGAACGCAGCTCCAGACATCGTGGCACCATTCGACCGAACTGTGAACGGCCAAAAGGTTCTAATCAGTGTCGAGCAGGCTGCAACCGAATTGGCTGCCTTGGTTGGTCAGACCCAGCCTGAGGTGCTGGCCAAGTTGATCGGCACCGGCAAGTACTCTCAGGTGGCTAAGGCCGTCGACGCCTCGGTCTATCGCCAAATCAAGAAGCTTGATATTCCTTGGCTGTTCTATGACCCACGCCCGGCACGAATTTATCCAAACGGTGCCGTCGCAGGTGGCATCCTCGGCTTCCTAGACCCGGATGGGCTTCCGCTCGAGGGCATCGAAGTCGCCCAGAACGCCTGCCTAGCGGGCAAGGATGGCGAGGAAACCTTCGAAAAGGGTGTTGACGGAATCAAGATTCCTTCGAGTGCCATCACGACCAAGGCTGCAGTTCCTGGCAAGAAGATCAAGCTCACGATCAATGCGGATTTGCAGTATTTTGCCCAGCAAATTTTGACCGCGAACGTTGCAAAGCTCCGGGCCGACTGGGGAACCGCTGTCGTAATCGAGGTCAAGACCGGCAAGATTCTGGTTGCTGCCGATGCGCCGAGTTATGACCCGAACGAACCGAGCAAGTCTTCGGTAGAGAATCGTGGATCACGAGTTTTCAGAACCTCGTTCGAACCCGGTTCGACCATGAAGATGGTTACCGCCGCCACCGCGATTGATGCCGGCAAGGTCACGCCCGAATCTCACTTCATCGCACCATTCGGCATGACCATTCCGCACTCAAACGGTTACCGGGTTACCGACAGCCACGTTCACGGCAATGACAAGCTCACTGTCGCGGGTGTTCTCCGTGACTCATCAAACACGGGTGCCATGCAAATCGGTAACCTCGTGCCTTGGCAGACCCGCTACACATACATGCAGCGCTTCGGTGTCGGTTCGATGCCTGGTTCTGGCTTCCCTGGCGAAAGTGCCGGTTTGCTCAACACCAAGACCACCTGGGGTAACGACGTCGTAAAGCGCTATGTGTCGACCTTCGGACAGGGTGTCTCGGTTACCCCGCTGCAGTCGGCCATGATGTACCAAGCCGTAGCCAACAAGGGTGTCCGTCTTCAGCCTCAGCTAATCGAAGGTTGCATTGACTCCTCTGGAAACCTCACCAAGGTGACCAAGGATAAGGCCCCAGTTCGAGTAGTCACCGAGGCATCAGCTAAATCAACGCTCGACATCCTAGAAAAGGTTGTCGAAGAGGGTGGTATCGGAAAGCACGCGGCGGTGCCCGGCTATCGCGTTGGTGGAAAGACTGGAACTGCCCAGATTATCGACCCGAACACTGGTCGCTACGGCAACCTGCACGCTATTTCGTTTATCGGTCTTGCTCCGGTAGATGACCCACAATTCGTGGTTGCCGTTACCGCCTATAAGTCGCGCACAGTGAGCAACTCGCTAGGCGCCACCCCGATTTTCAAGGCGATTATGTCTCAGGTTCTTCGCACCTATCGCGTCCCACCATCAACCACAAAATCGGCCAATATCAAAACAGAGTGGAAGTGAGGTAACGATGAAAGAGTCCATCCCGCCGATCCTTCGACCTGATTCAGTTGAACCGGTTGATCTGAACGTATTTGCAGCCAAGTTTGAGTTGCCAGCAGTTGGCGACACGAGTGGAGTGCGGCTTACCGGCATCAGCATGAACACCGGAGACTTGCGCCCCGGCGACCTATTTGTCGCGATGCCAGGAAAGAAAACTCACGGCGCCAACTTCGTGGCGAAGGCAATCGAGCTCGGTGCAGTGGCCATTGTTACCGATCAGGCTGGCCTCGACTTGCTGGGGGATTGCGCGCTGCCGGTTTTGCTGCTCGAAAACCCACGCGCTCACCTCGGTGACCTAGCCGCATTTGTTTACGGCAACGTGCCTGGAAACCTGCCGAAATTGTTTGCAACCACCGGAACCAACGGCAAGACCTCGACGAGCTATTTGCTCGAGGGGATTCTTCGTCAGATGGGCGAAGTGACCGGGCTTACCTCGACTGCCGAACGCCACATCGCCGGTGAAATTATTGTCAGCCGCCTGACTACCCCTGAATCGCCAGAAATGCAGGCTTTGATTGCACGCATGCGCGAGAAGGGCGTCACTTCGGTTGCCGTCGAAGTCTCAGCGCAGGCTCTCTCGCAGCTACGTGTTGACGGCATGCATTTCGATGTGGTCGGGTTCACCAACCTGAGCCATGACCACCTGGATGACTATGCCGACATGCAGGCTTATCTCGAGGCGAAGTTGCCGCTATTCACCAAGAGTCGCGCCGACCGCGGTGTGGTTTGCCTAGACACCGTCTATGGCAAGGCGTTCGTCAAGCAGAGCGAGATTCCCGTGGTCACCATCACCAGCCTGATGGGCGTCGATGCCGACTGGCACGTAGGAATCACCGCCGAAACGCCTAAGTACACCTCGTTCGTTTTGGCCGGCCCAAATGGTGTGAACATTCGCTCGCGAGTTCCACTTCTCGGCGCGCACATGGCTGCAAATGCCGGTTTGGCAATCGTGATGCTAATCGAAGCTGGCTTTAGCCCGGAGCGCATCCAGGCAGCAATCATCAACGGAATTGATGCATATTTGCCTGGTCGAACCGAACGTGTCACTGGGGCAACCGGACCAGATGTTTATGTTGACTTTGGTCACAGCCCAGATGCGTTTTTGAACACCCTGGCCGCGGTGCGCAAGGTGACCGAGGGGCGCGTTTTCATGGTCTTCGGTGCCGATGGCGATCGCGATGCCACCAAGCGTCCAGACATGGCACGAGTTGCGGCCGAAGGCAGCGATGTTCTCGTGATCACCGACCACCACCCAAGATTCGAAGACCCAGCTTCGATTCGCAAGACGCTTGTCGAGGCAGCCAAGGCCGCCCGTCCGAACCTTGAAATCTATGAAGTCAGCCCTCCGGAAGTTGCCATCCGCAAGGCTGTTTCGATGGCGCAACCTGGCGATGCAATTCTTTGGGCAGGCCCTGGCCACCAGGATTACCGAGACATTCGTGGAGTTAGAACTCCGTATTCGGCTCGTGCCGAGGCCAGAGCGGCTCTCAAAGAAAATGGCTGGGCATGATTCAGCTTTCTTTAGGTGAAATTGCCAAGGCGCTTGATGGTCGACTCGTTGCGCCGGCTGCTCATTCCCTTGATGATGTCTTGGTGACCGGTTCAGTCGAAACCGATTCACGCCTAATTTCGAAGGGTTCGCTGTTCTTTGCCCGCCCGGGTGAAGTCACCGATGGGCACCTGTTTGTCGAATCTGCTCGAGAGCTTGGCGCTGTCGCTGCCGTTGTTGACCACACCGTTGACTCAGCTATTGCCCAGATTGTCGTTGAAGATGTCACGTTGGCACTTGGAAAACTTGCCAAGTATGTCCTGGCGCGCATCCGTGAAGCCAGTGACCTAAAGGTGATTGGCATCACCGGCTCAAACGGCAAGACCACCACCAAAAACATGCTTCGCGAGATCTTGTCAAAGGTCGGTGAAACCATTGCCCCAATCGAGTCCTACAACAACGAGGTCGGCACACCGATTTCGATCTTGAAGGCAGACGCCGTAACTAAATTTCTCGTGGTCGAGCTGGGTGCCGGCGGCCCAGGTAGCATCGCTTATCTAGCCGACATTGCAAAGCCCGACATCGCCGTGATGCTGAAGGTCGGGTTGGCGCACGTTGGTGAATTTGGTGGAATCGAGGGCACAGCCAAGATCAAGGGCGAGCTAACTTCGGCCTTGACCACTGACAACCTCATGATTGGCAATGCCGACGACGGTTACATCCGTGACATGCCGACGAAGGCGAAGCAGATTTGGTTCGGCACGGCACCAGACGCACGCTATCGAGCAACCGACCTTCAGCTGAACATCGAGGGAACCAGCTTCGAAATGCATTGGCCGAGCGGCGAGGTTGAGCGCATCACCCTTCGCATTCTCGGCGAGCACCACGTTATGAATGCCTTGGCGGCATGTGCCGTCGCCGACCAACTTGGTGTGTCACACGCGTTGATCAAGGATGCCCTTGAGGCAATGCCACTAGCCGAGCGCTGGCGCATGCAGCTCACTAATCGGGCGGATGGCGTCTCGATCATCAACGACGCCTATAACGCGAGCCCAGACTCGACTAAGGCCGCCCTTCAGACTCTTGCCCAGCTCGGCAAATCGGGCCGCCGTACCATCGCAGTTTTGGGCGAAATGGCCGAACTTGGCGCATTTTCGCGAGAGCAGCATGACGCAATCGGCCGCATTGTGGTTCGGCTGAACATCGACCAGCTCGTCGTGGTTGGCGAAGCAGCCAAGTTGATTCACATGGGTGCCGAGCAAGAGGGTTCCTGGGGCGGTGAATCGAAATATTTCGATTCGATTGCCGAGGCTTTGGCCTATGTTCGTGGAATGCTAGTTGCTGGCGACATCGTCCTGGTTAAATCCTCGAAGTCGGCCAATCTCAGACACCTGGGTGACGATCTATTGGAGGTTCAACCGTGAGAGCGATTCTGCTCGCCGGCGCAGTAGCAATGGCGTTTACCCTTCTGGTTACCCCCGGTTTCATCTGGTTGTTCCGTCGCCTAAAGTGGGGTCAATTCATCCGTGAAGACGGCCCTCAGAGCCACAAGACCAAGCACGGCACCCCAACTATGGGCGGCGTGGTCATCATCGTCGCGGTTGTAATCGGCTATTTTGTCGGCAAACTCGCCAACTTTGAAGCACCAACGGTCTCGGCACTTCTCGTTTTGTTCATGTTGGTCGGTCTCGGCCTGGTCGGCTTCATCGATGACTTCATCAAGACTCACAAGCAGCGAAGCCTTGGCCTAACCGGCTGGGCAAAAATTGCGCTTCAAGGCGTGGTCGCGACTACCTTTGCCGTTCTTGCGCTTCAGTTCCCGAATGAACGCAACCTGACCCCAGCATCCACCAAGATTTCATTCACCCGTGACCTGCCGATTGACCTCATGGTCTTCGGTTCGGTGGTCGGCGTGATTCTCTTCATCCTCTGGATTTATTTCTTGGTTGCTGGAACCTCAAATGGTGTGAACATCGCCGATGGCTTGGATGGCCTGGCCACTGGCTCGAGCATCATGGCGATTGGCGCTTATGCGATCATCGGGTTCTGGCAGTTCAACCAAAGCTGTGGTTCGGTGGTTGAGAACCTTTCGTCTTGCTATGAAGTTCGCGACCCACTTGACCTTGCCGTCATCGCTTCGGCACTGGTTGGCGCGCTTGCCGGATTCCTGTGGTGGAACACCTCTCCTGCTCAAATCTTCATGGGTGACACCGGCTCACTGGGTCTAGGTGGAGCCTTGGCTTCGCTAGCCATCCTGTCGCGCACCGAACTTCTTTTGGTTTTGATCGGTGGAATCTTCGTAATCGTCACCGGTTCGGTAATCATCCAACGCGTCTTCTTTAAGCTCACCAAGTGGAAGACCGGAACCGGTCGCCGCGTGTTCTTAATGAGCCCGTTGCATCACCACTTTGAGCTAAAGGGTTGGGCGCAGATCACGGTTGTCGTGCGTTTTTGGATTATCGGCGGACTCTCGGTGCTTAGCGGCATCGGAATCTTCTATATCAACTGGATCTACGGTTAGTTTCAATGCCGGATCTTGATCAGTTAACTAGTTGGCATTCAGATTGGAAGCAACTTAAGGCTCTTGTATTTGGCCTCGGTGTTTCCGGTTTTTCTGCTGCCGACACTTTGGCAGAGCTCGGTGCGAACACCCTAGTTCTAGCCGAGAAGGCTGAGGCTGATCTACTCGACATCCTGGATGTGATTGGCGTGCCACACATCACCGGTGAGGCGGCCAAGGGTTTGCCTGCCGCGGTTATTGATTTTGCTCCGGATGTAATCGTGGTTTCGCCTGGCATTCGCCCTGAGCACGAGCTCCTGGTTTGGGCGCGCGAGCAGGGGATCGCAATCTGGGTTGACATCGATTTGGCTTGGCGTCTGCGCGATAAGACCGAGCGCCTAGCGCACTGGTTCACGATCACGGGCACCAATGGCAAGACCACCACCGTGCAGTTGCTGACCGCGATGCTCAACCAGGGCGGCATCAAGGCCGAAGCCTGCGGAAACATTGGCAAGCCGATCCTGGACGCTATTCGCGACCCAGATGGTTTCGATGCCCTGGTAGTCGAGCTTTCAAGTTTTCAGTTGCACTACCTCGGCCAGATTTTGCCATTTTCAAGTGCCGTGCTCAACCTTGCCGACGACCACCTCGACTGGCATGGCGGCTTCGAAGAGTACAAAGCAGCCAAGGCGAAGGTCTATGAAAACACCGTCGCGGCGTGCGTTTACAACGTGATGGATAAGTCGACCGAATCGATGGTCGAAGATGCAGATGTAATCGATGGTGCGCGTGCGATTGGTTTCACCCTCGGCATCCCTGGGCGCAGCCAAGTTGGTTTTGTCGAAGATATTCTCTGCGACCGTGCTTTCCTGGATGACCGCGCCAATAACGCCATCGAAATTGCGACGCTAGCGGATCTGAGCGAAATCGGAGTCCTAACCCCGCACCTCATGGCTAATGCTGCAGCTGCGACAGCCATGGCCCGTTCTGCCGGCGTTGATCCTGCAGACATTCGCGAGGCGATCAGAAACTTCAGACTTGACGCTCACCGAATCGAATTGGTTGCCGAAGCGGGCGGTGTTCGCTGGATTGATGATTCCAAGGCCACCAACCCACACGCCGCCGATGCTTCGCTTGCTTCATTCGAACGCGTAGTTTGGATCGTTGGCGGTTTGCTCAAGGGCGTTGACATCAGTTCCCTGGTTGAGAAGCACGCATCCAAGCTCTCTGCTGCGATCGTGATTGGCAAGGACCGTTCGCTGGTGCTAGAGGCTCTTGCCGCAAAGGCTCCAGGTGTTTCAGTGGTTGAGATTTCCGCCGATTCAGGCGCCCAAGTGATGGCCCAAGCAGTGGTTTCTGCGGCTGCCATTGCCAAAGACGGCGATGTCGTTTTGTTGGCCCCGGCCGCGGCTTCGATGGACCAGTTCAAAGATTATGCCGATCGCGGAAACTGCTTCGCAAGCTCGGCTCGCGCTCTGATTGGCGGAGCCAATGGCTAAGCGACAAGTGAATCGAAATCGGGCAAACCTCGCCGATTCTGGCGCTCAACTTCAAGAGCTGTTCGGTCGAATTTTTCGCGCACAGTCGATCTATTTTTATCAACTCTTGGGCGTCACCGTTTTCTTGGTTGCCTTTGGACTAGTCATGGTTCTTTCGGCGTCTTCCATTGACTCGTTGAAAGCCTCGAATAACTCATTCGCAATCTTTGGGAAGCAGGCGCTTTTCGCTTTCTTGGGTCTCTTGGCCATGTCTTTCGCCTCACTAATGAGCCTAAACTGGTGGCGTGGTCGAGCACGGCTTGCATACATGGTCTTCATGGTTTTGCAGCTGGCTGTTTTGTTCATCGGTATTGACATCAACGGAAACCGAAACTGGATCAGCATCTTCGGTGTCGCGATTCAGCCATCCGAGTTCTTGAAGCTCGCAGTGGTGCTGCACGTATCGGTCTACTTGGCCTCGCGAAGCCGCGATCTTGATGCAGTTGCCACCTGGAAAAAAGCCGGAATCATGATGGGTGCCGCAATGGCGCTGGTTATCTTCGGTAAGGACCTGGGCACCATGTTGATCATGTTAATCATGTTCGTTGGGTTGCTCTCTCTAGCCGGCCTGCCGATGAAGTTGCTGCGCCTGATTATCGTCGCCGGTGTTGCGATAACTCCTATTCTTTTGACGGTCGGTTCTGGTTCGCGCGTTGGTCGAATCACTGCCTGGATGAACCCAGGTGCGCCGGACCCAAACGGATATAACTGGCAGGCCGAACATGGCATGTGGGCGATTTCTGCCGGGCGTATTTTTGGTGCCGGTTTGGGTGAATCGAAGATGAAGTGGTCTTGGATTCCCGAGGTGGAAAACGACTTTATCTTTGCTGTCATCGCAGAGGAACTGGGTCTAATCGGAGCACTTGTCGTGGTCGCTCTATTTGTGGCTCTGGCTATTTCATTCTTCAAGATTTGGCAGCGCACTGCCGATGACTTCAGTCGCTACGTGGTCTCGGGAATCATGATTTGGATCGTGTTCCAGGCTTTAATTAACATGGCGGTAGTGCTTCGCCTCTTGCCAGTCCTAGGTGTTCCATTGCCCCTTATTTCGGCCGGTGGTTCCTCCTTGATTGCAACGCTGACCGGTATCGGCATCGTGCTTGCCGTTGAGCGTGAGAATCACGCAAACCCGTTGGCCGGCCGCCAGGGTCGTATGCCTCAGGCTCGCCAGGTCAGGCGAGTTCGATGACCCGTTTCTTGCTAGCCGGTGGCGGCACAGCTGGCCATGTCAACCCGCTCCTTTCTCTCGCTGATGCATTGATGGCTGATGATGCTTCGAACAAGGTCTGGGCTCTTGGCACCAAAGAAGGCCTCGAAGCCAAGCTCGTGCCTGCCCGAGGATATGAACTTTTGACGGTTGACCGACTGCCATTCCCTCGCAAGCTTTCTCTTTATGCACTTCGCTTCCCGTTCAAGTTTCGTGTTGCGATCAACCAGGTCAAGCGTTATTTGAAGACCAACCAAATCGATGCCGTGGTCGGCTTCGGCGGTTATGCATCTGCTCCTGCCTACTTAGCGGCCAAGGCCCTGGGGGTTCCCTTTGTCGTGCACGAGGCAAACGCTTTGCCTGGTTGGGCCAACAAACTAGGGGCCAAGTCGGCAAAGGCCGTGGGCGTCGCATTTGCTTCGACTCCGCTACCGAATGCCACCTTCGTCGGAATGCCACTTCGCGCCGAAATTGAGGCCATCGCTGAACATGCCGACAAGGAAGCTGCGCGCATCCACTTCGGTCTTGACCCAGACACCGCAACCCTCTTGGTGACCGGTGGTTCACTTGGCGCCAAGCGAATCAATGAGTCCATCGAGGAATCTCGACGCGTGCTTTCAGCGGCGGGAATTCAGGTTCTGCATATCATGGGCGGACGTTCAGACCTGCCAGAGGTGCATGACAAGGATTACGTCCGCATTTCCTACTGCGACCGGATGGATCTTGCCATCGCAGCCAGTGATTTTGCCGTCTCGCGAGCTGGTTCCTCGACAGTGTGTGAATTTGCCGCTATTGGGCTCCCTGCGGCCTATGTCCCTTATCCCGTCGGTAACGGAGAGCAAAAGCTCAACGTAGCCGATTTGGTTGCCGCCGAGGGTGGAGTAATGGTGCTCGATGCCGACTTCACTCCGGCCTATGTTGCCAACCAACTGGTGCCTTTAGTCTCGAACTCACGAGCGCTGGCTGTGATGTCTGCGAAGGCCAAAAAGGTTGGCGTAGCCGATGGCACCGCGCGCCTCCTGGAACTCGTAAAAGGCGTGTTGTAGAGCAGCAAAGCCGCTCATTGAACCTAGTCTTTAGGTGATAGTTAGGAACGCCATGATTAAGCCAGATTTCACTCAGCAGGTCCCAGAAGACTTGGGAACCGTGCACTTTGTCGGCATCGGCGGTTCTGGCATGAGCGGCATTGCCCGCATCCTTCTTGGCATGGGCCACAAGGTAACCGGTAGTGACTTGCGCGACACCGACGCAGTGGCAACCCTGCGCGCGCTTGGCGCCGAAATCTTCATCGGCCACGATGCAAAGCACCTCGGTAACCCAGACACTGTTGTGGTTACGTCTGCACTTTGGCCAACCAACCCTGAATACCTTTTGGCCAAGGAACGCGGCATCCCGGTGATTCACCGTTCGCAGGCCCTCGCATACTTGACTTCAAAGCGACGCGTAATTGCTGTCGCCGGCGCACACGGCAAGACCACCAGCACCGGCATGATCATTACCGGTTTGCTAGGTCTAGGCGAGGACCCATCTTTCGTCAACGGCGGTGTTATCGCATCATTGAACGCCTCGTCGGCCAGCGGTTCGGGCGACCTGTTCGTCATCGAAGCGGATGAGTCGGACGGCTCGTTCTTGCACTACGACACAGCGATTGCCCTAATCACAAACGTTGATGCCGACCACCTGGATCACTATGGCAGCGAGGCCGCTTTTGAAGCCGAATTCGGTCGCTTCGCGCAGGGTGCAAAAGAGTTCGTTGCAATCAGCTCGGATGACCCTGGCGCGGTTCGCGTAACCAAACTGATCAAGGACAAGCGAATTCTCACTTTCGGTTATGCAGCCGATTCAACCGTGAAATTGGTCGACGTGGATGCCTCGGGCGCTCGAGTTTCTTTCGGCGTCGTCTATGAGGGCAACACTTACAAGACTTCACTTAACGTTCCGGGGGAGCACAACGCGATCAATGCGGCCGGCGCTTTCGCAGTGCTGGTTGGCCTAGGTTTTGACCCGGCTAAAACCCTCGCCACAATCAGTGAATTTGGCGGCACCGAGCGTCGCTTCCAGTTGCACGGCGAAGAGCGTGGAGTCAAGGTCTATGACGACTTCGCACACCACCCAACCGAGGTTTCTGCTGCCATCAAGGCTGCCCGTGCTGTGGTGGGTGACGGCCGCCTGATTACGGTGTTCCAGCCTCATCTATACAGCCGAACCCGCATCATGGCCAAAGAGTTTGCCGAGGCACTGTCAGCCAGCGACGAAGTTGTTGTGCTCGACATCTATGCTGCTCGTGAAGACCCAGAACCGGGTGTAACCGGCGCCTTGGTCAGCGACGCTTTCAAGAACCAAGCACAGGTTCACTATGTTCCGGAGTGGGATGATGTGCCTGCAGTTGCTGCCTCTCTCGCTCACAAGGGTGACTTCATCATGACCATGGGCTGTGGCGACATCTATCGCATGGTCCCGGCATTGCTAGAGGCGCTCGAGAACTAAGTTGAAGCGTCCAGGTCCGGCAAAACCTAGCGGCGGCAAGGGGTTACCAAAAAACCCGGCCACCGTGACGCCGCTTGCACCTAAGCGGGCCGAAAAGACCGCGGCAGCCAAGTCAAAGACTCTGCCAAAGCGCCCGCCAGCCATCGCCGCGAAACGACCTTCCGCCAAGGCCCGCCAAATCGGCAAGGTCAACAAGATCGGTCGCTCCGGTCGCATCGCGAAGGCCACCAAGCCTCGCAAATCAGGCAAAGTTGGTCTTTTCACAAGGCTTTCGCCCGAGGCAAAACGCTTCGTCGCAGCCTCGCGGCAGCGCAAGATTATCGCCCTGGCAGTTTCGAGTTCCTTCGGCCTCCTGGTAGTTCTCATCCTGGCGACTATGTTCACTCCCTTGCTGGCTGTCGAAAAGCTCGAAGTCACCGGAACCCATCGAATCAATCATCAGACCGTCCTGAAGGCGCTGAAGGGCCAGCTCGGCGTGCCATTGCCGATGGTCAACACCGGCGCGATTGCCGACAGCCTCGCCCAGTTTGCTTTGGTCGATAGTTTTGCGGTGGTCAGCTTGCCGCCGCACACCCTTCGCGTGGCGATTACCGAGCGACAGCCGATCTGCATCGTCACCGTAGCGGGTGTCGACTACCTGTATGACCCGGCCGGAGTGCGCGTCGGAGCCGTCGGTCAATCAGACAACTACCCACGAATTGCAATCGTTGGCGACCAGAAGGGGAGTGCCGAGTTCTCGGCGGCGATGGATGTGCTGCTAGCTCTTCCTGCCGACCTACTGGGTCGCATTGCCACAGTTGATGCCAAGAGCAAGGATGACGTGTCGATGCGCCTTCGTGGCAATGCCGGCCAGCGAATTGTGTGGGGAGATGGTTCGCAATCCGTCTTGAAATCTAAGGTCCTTGCGGCACTGATTAAGAATCAAAAAAAGACCGATTACGTGACCTTCGATGTGTCTTCGCCTACCGCTCCGGTGGTTCGCTACGGAAACTTTTAGACACGCCAAGCAGCCTCCAAACTTAAGGTCTTAAAACCGTTTACTTTCTTCGCGCAGGAGAATAAAAAC
>Ga0228703_1000734_pt1 | contig 22290 bp, 18 predicted proteins | sample McNCre217_Aug_MG_3_FD_178020 | JGI IMG/M metagenome (GOLD analysis project Ga0228703, IMG submission 178020) | Freshwater microbial communities from McNutts Creek, Athens, Georgia, United States - 29-17_Aug_MG | ecosystem: Environmental > Aquatic > Freshwater > Creek | place: USA: Georgia... | reverse complement strand
TCGATAAGCCAACGCACAAGGCCGTCGAAGAGATTTGCCGTGGGCTGGGTTGGAGTCTTTCCGAACCAGATCAAATAAACGGTGGAACGCGTGAAAAGTGGGAGAGTCTAAACGCTCTGCTGCACATTCTGGATGAGATGCCCGAGGGTACGAGTCTTGAGGTTTTTTATCGGGAATTATTAGAGCGTTCTCGCAGTCAACACGAACCAGAAGCGCCGGCAATCACCCTGGCCACGATTCACGCGGCCAAGGGCCTGGAATGGGACCACGTCTTTATTGTCGGTGTTAGCGAAGGTTACCTGCCAATAACCTACGCCAAGACCGAGCCTCAGATTGCAGAAGAAAATCGACTGCTGTATGTGGGTGTGACCCGTGCACGCAAGACTCTAATGATCAGTTGGAGCGGCACCGAGTCGCGTTTCATTAACTTGCTTCGGAAAGCACCGCTGCCGCAGTAATCTGACAGCCACACTGCGGGTGAGGCAACCACTCGGTGGCTTCTAGTCTGGTTCCACCGATTCGACCCGCGGAGTCTTGGCGCCAGTATCTAAACGCTGCCAGTTCAACGGCTGGCCCCTCTGCGCGATCCAGAAAGTCCAGGATTTGCTGAGACGCAATACCTGCTGCAACCAGCCTGCTTGATCCGTCATCGAATCGAAGGTCGCTGCCAAGCAACTGGGCCGATAGGGTCAGATGGCCGTCATCGATGTCCTGGCGATAGTGGTCTCGGCAGATCAGGCAACCGGCATTTTCGGTAAGCACTGGGGTGATTTCGACGCCGTCCGGTTGATAGCGAATCTCCAATACTGGAACGGACATAGTTCGCCAAATTGCTACGACGCTCGGGGCTGTCACCTGGTGGTGAACCAACACCGCCAGATCCACCCTGGCGGTCTTTTTATCGGTGCTGCGGTTGGTGTAAACCAGTCTGGCGCCTGGCCAGGAGGAGTCCAGTATCAGCCTCGCCGCCTGGTGGCGGAACTGGCCAAGCAGTGCCGCTGGGTAAACGTTCGAAGCGATGTCATCGCGGCTAACTCGCGCGTTGTCTCGAGTGGTGAAGGTGCCAACCCCGGCAGCTGCGAGGGCAAGGAGTAGGGTAAGCCCGGTGGGGTCGAGAGTGTCCAAATGAACCGCGCGGTCCCTACGTTTGCCCGCAACAACTGGCCCAGGAAGATCGAAGTCAAGCCCGGCGCGCACCAGCTCGGACCTCGCAATTTGGGTGTCATCCGTCGATGCATTGTCGGCAGCCACGACGTCTTTTAGTAGTACCGAGTCAAGCTCGGTGATTAATTCCTTGGCTGTCTCAAGCGGCACTCTCGCCTGCTTCGCCATTGCGCCAAGCTGGGCTTCCCCAATACCGAAATACAGAGCGTCAATCAAACGCTCCTGTCCGGAACTTATGCCCGCGATAATTTTGCGACGCACACCGACGCCGATTTGAACGGTGTTAGGGGTGCGCCAGAGCAGCTGGTGGAACGGGTTGATTTTGTAGGCCATGAGCCGATTTTGCGCGAACTCAAGAAAGAAGACTCAAGGTTTTCCACAGTCGATCTCCGAGGGATACCGTGACATTTCTTTCCGAAACTTGCGAGTCGGGTGGCTATTCGCCCAACAGGTCGCGTAGGGCCGAATCGAAGTCGTCACCATTTCCTTGAAGGCGAGCCAACAGCTTGGCTGGGTCTTCGATGTCGGCCGCGCTCGGGAGCATGTCCGGGTGGTCCCAGAGTGCATCGCGCTTGACGGGCCCGAGGGCGCTTCCCAACAGCAACCACATGGCAGTTGCCTCGCGGACCTTTCGGGGGCGAAGCTCTAGACCAAGAAGGGTGGCAAAGGTGAGTTCGGCGGGTCCGCCCGCGGCGCGGCGACGGCGCACTGCCTCGCCGATTCGGGTGGCCTCCGGTAATAGGCGAGTGGCCTCCTGGGTGACTGCTTCAACCCAGCCTTCAATCAAAGCGAGTTGAGTCTCAATTGCATCCAGCGCGCGCTGCTGTTCCTCGGTGCGGTCTGCCAACATGGCGCCCGATTCCAGGAGCCCGCGCATCGAATCAGGGTTGGTGAGGTCGGTGTCGGCGACAGCGGTCATGATGCGTTCGTCATCGATAGTGATGTCCGCGGCGTAGCTGACGATCTGGGAGACCACCGATTCACGTAGCCAGCGGGAGTGTTTGAAGAGGCGAACGTGCGCCAGCTCGCGAACTGCCAAATAGATGCGGGCCTCGGGTGCTGGAACACCCAACTCGGCCAGGTACTCGTCAAGGTTTTGCGGCACAAAGGCCGCGCGTTGCTCAGTAAAAATTGGCAACCCGATATCGCCGCCGGTGAGTACCTTCTCGCTCAGCTTGCCGATGGCCTGCCCGATCTGCATGGCAAATAGCGCGCCACCGGCATTGCGGAGCAGGCGCCCCGCTTCCTTCATTAAGCCGGCAAGTTCCTCCGGGCCGTTCTTGGCAAGGTGATCACTGAGCGCCACCGACATTCGGTCCGCTACCGGCTGGCTCATTGCCTTGAACAACGGCATAGCATCGTCGACCCAAAGGTCGCGAGTTAGGAATTTGGGATCGGTTGCAAGAGCCGACACATCGGTGGCTTGATCCAACCAAAGGTTGGCAATATTCAAGGCATCCAACCACTGACCGCGCTGGGTTTCGGTAACCGAGGCATTGTGTTTGCGCGCAGTTATTTTGGCCTGATTGAGGGTCTGATTCCAGTCCACGCCCTCTGGCTGACCCTTTTGGTCCATGGCAGAGGACAGCATGCCCAGGAGCTGCTGCAGTTGCTCTGGGTTGGTGGGGATTCCGGCCGATTTGGCCAGTTCTTCCATCTCGAAAGAGTCTGGGTTCTCCAAGTATTTCTTCATAAATTCTTGGAAATCGGCTGGGTTAAACTTGCGTGGATCGAAGCCCTCGCTCGGTTCATCATCCTGAAAATCGGCCATCGCGCACCCTTTCTCTAGTCCAAAGGTATAGCCACACGGCTGCGCCGATGGATCCTGATGACGGGGTTTTGGCCACTGTTCGCCGACAGCGTTTGGTTGGGGGTGGCTGCGCCAAATAGATGTAGCCGGCCTCGCATAGTGTTTAAACATGGATTCCGGCATTTACTTTGACGAACCGCCAAAATCGCAACGCAATCGCAAACGTGTCGGTTGGGTGCTGTTCGGGCTCGCGGCAGTAGCCGTTTTTGTCGGTAGTCAGCTTCAGAGCCCCTATGTGCTTGAACGCCCAGGACCGGTCTTCAACGTGTTAGGCGATGAGGGCAAGACACCGGTGATCTCGGTGTTGGATGCAAAGACCTATGCCACCGATGGCGCGCTGGATCTGCTGACTGTAAATGTTTTAGGTTCGCCAAATCAGACACCGAGTTGGCTCGAGGTGCTTGGCGCCTGGCTAGATCCGGCGCAGGCCGTGATTCCGGTTGATGAAATCTTCCCGCCAAACACCAGCAGCACTCAGGTAGACAAACAAAACCAGTTGATGATGGCCGACTCGCAGTCGCAGGCTACGGCCGTGGCGCTTCGATCGCTCGGCTATCGCTACAGCTATCAGGTTTACGTGGATTCGCTAGATTCCGCAGCCGCTGCCAAGGGCAAGATTCTTCCCGGAGATCAGATCGATTCGATTGACGGCAAGCACGTGACCGGAATCCAAGGGCTTCGCACGCAGGTCAATGCAGCCAAAGGTGCACCGGTAACAGTTTCCGGCACGCGTTCCGGCAAGCAATTCACCGTCACCATCAAGCCGAAAGACGTGAAAGGCACCTGGCGTCTCGGCGTCTTCGTCGGCACGCGTTTCAAATTCCCAATCAAGGTAAATCTGAGCCTTAATGATGTTGGTGGTCCTTCGGGAGGCATGATGTTTGCCTTGGGAATCTACGACAAACTCACACCGGGATCGCTAACCGGAGGTCAGATCTTTGCTGGAACCGGCACTATTGATGAAGCCGGAACAGTGGGTCCAATCGGTGGCATTCAGCAGAAAATGTTTGGTGCTCAGCGCGCAGGTGCCAAGTGGTTCCTGGCTCCTACTCAGAACTGCAACGAGGTAGTCGGACATATTCCGGCGGGTCTTGAAGTCGTGAAGGTTGCCAACTTTACGCAGGCCCTAAACGCGGTCAAGCAGATTGCCCAGAAGCAATCCACCGCGGGGCTTCCCAAATGCGGAAACTAGGCCAAGTACAGAAACAAGGTCTAGTGCAGAAACTAGGTCGAGTGCGAAAACTGCACGACCTACTTGAAACCTCGATTTAGTAGTCTGACCAAGAACTTAACGAAGCGGAATTCACCTTGAAGTCTTTGAAAATGTCGCCGGTCGCCATGATTGTGCTGATCGTAGTAATCCTCGCTGGCGCGCTAATTTCTACGGCCGGCGCCTACACCGATTTCCTTTGGTTTGAACAGCTGGGCTTTAGCTCGGTGTTCCTCACCAATCTCTGGGCTCAGGCGGCAATGTTTGTTGGCGCCGGTGGATTCATGGCTGTGGCACTTTGGCTGACAATTTTCCTGGCCTTCCGGTATCGCCCAATCTATGCCAGCTTTGTGACCACCGATGGTCGCAACCTGGCCAGCTACCGGGAAATTCTCGCTCGGGTTCGCAAGCCGATGGTTATCGTTGGACCATTGCTTTTCGGCCTTATGGCGGGAGCGGCAGCCACGCCAAATTATCGCCAAGCCCTGCTGTTTCTGAACTCCACGCCAGCAGGCATCAAGGAACATCAATTCAACCTTGACGTTTCTTTCTACATGTTTGATCTGCCGTTCCTTTCGGCACTTGACGCTTATCTGGGTGCCGTGGCTTTGATTTGCCTGGTGACCGCGGCAATCATCCACCTCGTATTCGGTGGTGTCTCGTTGGCAAGCCTGCGCAGCGTCACCTTCACGAAGGCCGCTCGGATTCAGTTGGCTCTAACTGCTGCGGTGTTCGTCGGGCTGCAGACATACTCGCTCTGGCTTTCGCAGTACCAGATCATGACCAGTGCCAGCGGTCTCTACACCGGCGCGACTTTCACCGACGTAAATGCGCGAATCCCCGGAGTACAGATCATGTCGCTGGTGGCACTCTTGGTGGCCGCTACCTTTGTCTTTGCTGCCTTCGTTGGAAAGTGGCGTCTGCCAATTCTGGCAACAGCGCTGATGCTGGTTTCCACTCTGCTTCTTGGCGGTATCTACCCGTGGATTGTCCAGACCTTCCAGGTGGTTCCAAACGAGCGAACTCTGGAAAGCGAGTTCATAAAGCGCAACATCGAGGCCACACGTTATGCCTATGGTTTGGATGGCGTGAAGTCGGTTTCATACGCCGCCAGGACCACTGCTGACAGCGGGGCGCTCAAGCTTGATGCTCAGACCGCGGCCCAAATTCGCATCATCGATCCAACCCTGGTTGCCGCATCCTTCCGTCAGCTGGAACAGTTCCGCCAGTATTACAACTTCACAAACCACTTGGACGTTGACCGCTACACGCTAGGCGGTAAAGAACAAGACACCGTAATCGCGGTTCGTGAACTGAACCAGCAGGGCCTTGGCAACAGCCAAAGCTGGTACAACAACGTCATCGTTTACACCCACGGCTACGGTGTGGTTGCAGCGTATGGAAACCAGCGCACTGCCGATGGTCAGCCAAGGTTCCTCCAGTCGGGCATTCCATCCGAGGGTCTGCTTGGTTCATACCGCCCGCAGATTTATTTCGGGGAAAACTCTCCGACCTATTCCATTGTTGGTGGTGGCGGCAAACAACAACTCGAGATGGATTACCCGGGTGGTAAGGATGGTAGCCAGACCACTTACACAACGTTCAAGGGTCAGGGCGGGCCAAACGTCGGCTCACTGCTCAATCGTCTTGCCTACGCCATCAAGTTCCAGAGCGAACAAATCTTGCTCTCGGGCTCGGTTGGTCCCAAGAGTCAGATTCTTTACAACCGCAACCCAGAGGCTCGTGTCAAGGCAGTTGCTCCATACCTCACTCTGGACAGCGACCCGTACCCTGCGGTCGTAAACGGCAAGGTGGTTTGGATTCTGGACGGCTACACCTCCAGCAAGAACTTCCCATACTCCCGAGCCGAGAACCCGAATGGCGCCATTGCAGATTCAGAGCAGGTTGCGGGTAACTTTGGTGGCAGCATCAACTACATTCGCAACTCGGTTAAGGCAACCGTTGACGCCTACGACGGCTCGGTACACCTGTATGCCTGGGACACCAAGGACCCAATCCTTAAGACCTGGCAGAAGGTCTACCCGGGCACACTGGAGCCAATCTCCAAGATGTCAGGCGCGCTGCTCAGTCACGTGCGTTACCCTGCCGATCTGTTCAAGATCCAACGCAATATGCTCGGCGCCTACCATGTGACCGAAGCCGGTTCGTTCTACTCGCAGCAGGACGCATGGATGGTGCCTAACGATCCAAGCTCCTCCTCAAACCTGGCGCAACCTCCGTACTACCTGAGCATGCAGACTCCGGGTCAGAAGAGCGCCGATTTCAGCCTGTACAGCACCTTCATCCCTAAATCCACGGGTGAATCTAGCCGAAACGTGCTCACCGGCTATCTGGTTGCAGACTCTAACGCTGGGAACAAAACTGGCGTCAAGGGTGCCAACTACGGAAACCTAAAGTTGCTTGTGCTGCCCCGTGACACCGTGGTGCCGGGACCAGGCCAGGTTCAGAACAACTTCAACGCCGACAGTGATGTGAGCAAGCTACTTAACCTGCTGCGCCAGGGCAGCACCGAGGTGCTCAATGGAAACCTGCTCACCCTGCCTATCGGTGGCGGACTGCTGTATGTGCAGCCGGTCTACATCCGCAGCACCGGCGAGACCTCATTCCCATTGCTAAAGAAGGTCTTGGTTGCGTTTGGCGACCAAATCGCCTTTGAGGACACTCTGGATGCCGCGTTGAACGACCTATTCGGTGGGGCCAGCGGAGCGGTCGCCGGCGACGGGTCTACCTCGGCGGGAGGCAGCGGTGCGAGTTCGGGCTCAAGTGGAACTGGATCGTCAACCGGTGGCTCGACTTCGGTAGCCACCGGAAACCCGGCGTTGAACGCAGCGCTGCAGGCCGCAAAGAAGGCAATTGCGGACAAAGCTGCGGCATTGACCGCTGGTGATTGGAACGCGTACGGCAAGGCAGAGAAGGCTCTCGCAGCAGCGGTTCAGGCGGCCATCGCAGCAGCCAACCAGGGCAAGTAGGCAGTTTGGGTTCGGGCAAGTTGGCCCGGGTGGCGCTCCTCGCAGACTTCTGCTAGACTGGACACTTCGCCGCGGGGTGGAGCAGTTCGGTAGCTCGCCGGGCTCATAACCCGGAGGTCGTAGGTTCAAATCCTGCCCCCGCAACCATTAGAAAACCCCCTCACTGCTCGAGGGGGTTTTCGCTTTCCTGTGGAAAACCCAATCTGGATCTGACCGGGTTTGGCTAACTTTGCGGCATGCTCACATTGCCCAAATGGATGCTGCCTGCAGCGCTAGTGCTTGTCGCCTGTCAAACAGTGGCGATCTTTTCACCCACCCAGCCGGCTTCGGCTAGAACCTCCTCGTCTGCGAGTTCCTGCCGTAACTCAAACCGTCTAGCCGGGGGCTCGACCATTGGTTCCCAGGTTGATGGCAACCTGGTTACCATCTGCCTCAGCAGAACGTTGCTCAAAAAACTGCAGCCCAAACCAGTGACCTCACCAAAAACGGTGCCCAAACCGTCAATCCGGGCCATCCCATTGGCACCTCGGAAGCCAATCACGCGACCCATACCAGCAGCTAAACCGAAGCCAATTTTGCGCCCAAAGCCAGTGGTAAAGCCAAAGCCCAAAGCGCCGACTAAACCCAAAAGCTCAAGCAGTAATCGTGGCAACAATTCGGTATTTAGGCCCTCGATAAGTGCACCGAGGGCAACTCCGCAACTTCTCCGACCGGGCGGAGCTACAAACCTGTCAACCAGCCAGGTCGTGCAGTTGGGTCACGCGAAGCTGCTTGGCTCGCGTGTTGTGGTTCGCTTTACCCCGGTTAGGCTGTCCTGGGATTTCGGCGACGGTTCAGCCTCGGTCGAAACAATTGGAGCCCGGTCCGCAACTCGGCACACTTATGCCAACGCGGGCAAGTATTTGGTCCGCCTTCACGTCACCTACCGAGTCGAATATCGGTTGGCTAGCGGCGCCTGGTACCGGGACCCGGACTCGGTGGTGATGGTCGCCCCGTCACCTACCATTACGGTGAAGGATCAAAACACATCTAACAGGGGCGCACTGGTTTTGGTCATGCCCCAGGGTTGAATGAACCTTCAAGGTTTGCGCTGCTCGGGCCACTCCGGCAACTAAAGGTGACATTTAGGCTATTGTCAGGATTTACACAGGCTGCATTGCGAAACTGCAAGCGCAACTTGTTTTGAAAGGCAATAAAGTGACCACTTCGAACCAGGACTTCAACTTCCAGTTTGTATCGGACAAGCCAGCGGCTTCCGGCCAGCCGGCCAGCCAATCGACGGCCTCCAAGTTCAATAATTTGCTGCGTCGCCGTTCGCTAGTGTCTGGCATCGTGATTGGTGCTGCCATCGGTGGTGTGGCCGGCGGAGTGGTTGCTTCTACTGGAACCGGTTTTGGTTCTGGGTCCGGCACGGTCATCATCAACGCTCCTAGTCACGTCAACTGGGTCACCGCCGTCGCGCAGAAGGCCTCGCCTTCCGTGGTCACCATTTCGGTCAGCGACTCATCGGGTAACGCGGGAAGCGGCTCGGGTGTTGTACTCACCAGTGACGGCTACATCCTCACCAACACCCACGTTGTAACCCTGGAAGGCGCAACTGCTTCGCCAACCATAGAGGTCAAGACTGCACAGGATCGCGTCTATTCGGCGACCGTGGTTGGCACCGACCCAACCAATGACCTAGCGGTTATCAAGGTAAACCCGCTGGGCAAGCTTCAGGCTGCCAGCTTTGCAAACAGCGATCAGTTGAACGTCGGCGACAACGTGGTGGCCATCGGTGCGCCGCTTGGTTTGGACGCCACCGTCACCAGTGGAATCGTTAGTGCTTTGAACCGCACGATTCAGGTGGCCAATAGTGCGGCTCCAGAAAACGGCACGTCCGGCGGTGGCGGCCTGCAGTTCCTCAACGGTGGTAGCAGCAATGCCAGCGCTATCAACCTGACAGTGATTCAGACCGACGCAGCAATTAACCCTGGTAACTCGGGTGGCGCACTGGTCAACGACCAGGGTCAGGTAATCGGAATCAACGTGGCAATCGCCTCGGCAAGCGACACCAGCAGTTCCGGTGGCCAGGGCGGTTCGATCGGTGTTGGTTTCTCGATTCCAGCCAACAACGCACAGCGCATTGCCAACGAGATCATCAAGACCGGTCACGCCAGCCACGCGATGCTCGGTGCCTATATTCAGGATGCGACCTCGGGCACCTCTGCCTCCGGTTTTAGCGTTGGTGCCAAGGTTGCCAAGTTGATGCCAAATAGCCCTGCGCTGAAGGCCGGTTTGAAGGTGGGCGATGTGGTCACCGAGTTCAACGGCAAGGCTGTCAGCTCCGCAACCGACCTCACCGCTGACGTTCGCCTATTGGCGCCGGGCACCCAGGTGACGCTGAAGGTGTTGCGCGGTGGTCAGGTACTGACTATCACCGTGACTCTTGGTGATGCGACTAACCTTAAGTAGTCTCATTTTGCCCAACGAGGGCACGGCTCAGGAGGTAGTGATGAGTGGACTAGGCGACGGCGACAGCGGGCTCGATTCCGGAGTCGGCGGAATCGGTGGTCAGACGGCTAACTCTGCACTCCTTGAACGCGAAGTTCAGGAGATTGTGGAACCCGGAGACCACGAGCGTTACTCGCACTATGTTCGCAAAGAGAAGATCGTCGAGTCTGCGGTTCTTGGAAACCCGGTGACGGCCCTGTGCGGCAAAATTTGGATTCCTGGCCGCGACCCGCAGAAGTTCCCGGTGTGCCCAACCTGCAAGGAGATCTACCAGGGTCTTCGTCCGGAGCCACCAGCCGATGGTGCCGGTGGTAACGACTCCGGCGGCAACGGCAACAAGGCCTAAACTTCTAAGCGTGAACGACGCACCGATTGGCATCTTCGACTCTGGAGTCGGCGGCTTAACCGTAGCCCGCGCCATCATCGATCAGCTGCCCAACGAGTCGATCATTTATGTGGGTGACACCGCCAATGGGCCTTACGGGCCGCAGCCGTTGCAGCAGGTTCGTGAACTGGCTCTATCGGTGATGGACCGGTTGGTGGATGAAGGTGTCAAGATCCTGGTCATCGCCTGCAACTCGGCTTCGGCAGCAGTTCTTCGCGACGCTCGAGAGCGATACACGGTTGGGCGTGGCATCCCAGTAGTCGAGGTAATCCAACCGGCGGTTCGCAGGGCCGTTGCCGCAACCCGTAACCATCACGTAGGCGTAATCGGAACGCTGGCGACTGTGGCCTCCAAAGCATATGACGACGCGTTTGCCGCAGCTGTTGATCTGCAAATTACCTCGGTGCCTTGCCCGGCATTTGTTGACTTCGTGGAGCAGGGCATCACCAGCGGTCCGGAACTCATGGCGGCCGCGGAGTCCTATTTGGCACCGATAAAGGCTGCCGGAGTGGACACTCTGGTGCTCGGCTGCACCCACTATCCACTGCTTGCCGGCGCTATCAGTTATGTGATGGGTGACGAGGTTACGCTGGTTTCTTCCGCCGAAGAGACAGCCAAGGATGTTTACCGCACATTGGTTGCTAATGACCTGCTGCGAACCAGTGCTGCTGCCCCGACCCTACGTTTTCAGGCGACCGGAGATGCCAAGCCTTTCGGCAAATTGGCTCGCCGCTTCTTAGGTCCCGAGGTGACCGTAGTTGAGCATTTGCCGGAGTCGGATTCCGGTCAGCCGGCAACCGCATACCCAATCACCGAGACCATCAATATCCGAACTATCAACGCGGCGGACATCAACGTCGCCGAAATCAAAACCGATGAGGAACTGCTTTGACCCGCATTGACGGCCGCCAGGCCAACGAACACCGCCATGTAACTATCGAGCGCGGCTGGAACGCTCACGCCGAGGGCTCGGCACTCATTAGTTTTGGAGGCACCAAGGTGCTGTGTACCGCAAGCTTTACCGCGGGTGTGCCTCGGTGGAAGGTTGGCAAGGGTGAAGGCTGGGTCACTGCCGAATACGCGATGCTGCCACGTGCCACCCATGACCGTAATGACCGTGAGGCAGTCAAGGGCAAGATCGGTGGACGCACCCATGAAATTAGCCGCCTGATTGGCCGCAGTTTGCGTGCCATAGTCGACGTAAAGGCACTGGGGGAGAACACCATCGTCATCGACTGCGATGTTCTTCAGGCAGATGGCGGAACCCGCACCGCCGCAATTACTGGGGCCTATGTGGCGCTCGCCGACGCCATCGCATGGGGCAAGGCCAAAGGTCACATCCCGGCGAAGGCCAAGCCGCTAATCGGTTCGGTTTCGGCCATATCGGTCGGAATCATCGCCGGTACCCCAATGCTGGATCTGGCCTACACCGAGGACGTACGCGCCGAGACCGATATGAACGTTGTGGTCACCGGTGACGGCAAATTTGTGGAGGTTCAAGGCACCGCCGAAGGCGCACCGTTTGACCGTGACGAACTGAACCTGCTGTTGGATTTGGCGTTGGAGGGCAACGCCAGCCTCACCGAGATTCAGGCCGCGGCACTGGCGCAGGAACTCTAGAGATGCAGCTGGTTCTCGCCACCCACAACGCCCACAAGGTGCAGGAGGTTCAGGCCATCCTGGGCCAGAGCGTTCCACACTTCGAGGTGCTCGGATACGACGGACCCGAACCGGTCGAGGACGGCGTCACGTTTTTAGAGAATGCCCTGATCAAGGCCCGCGCGGCTTTTGAGCACACCGGGTTGCCATCGATGGCGGATGACTCGGGAATCGCAGTCGAGGTCCTCGGTGGTTCGCCTGGAATCTTCAGCGCTCGTTGGTCCGGAACCCGTGACTCGGTGGTGAATCGTCGGCTGTTGTTGGCACAGCTGGCAGACGTAGCGCCAGAACACCGTGCCGCCAGTTTTGTGTGCACCATCGCGCTTGTCACTGCCGACGCCGAGATTTCGTTCACCGGAATCTGGCCGGGAGCCTTGGCGCAAGCCGAATCTGGCGAGCACGGCTTTGGCTATGACCCGGTGTTTATTCCAGAGGGATTCGAGTGCACCGCGGCGGAACTTGAGCCCGAGGTTAAGAACTCGGTGAGCCACCGAGCGCTGGCGCTGGATCAGCTGGCTGGCTACCTGGCCGAATACGGCGTCTAGGTATTTGTTTAGGGTGTTCGCTAGTCGTTAGCGCGGCGTTCGGCTTCTTCGGCCAGGAGTTCGCGTCGGGCACGCCAGGCTTCAAGCCAGATTGGGATGGTGCTCAGCACCACAAACCCCAGGGTGAAAAGATCAATGTGGTCGGCTACCACCTGGAAGCGTCCGAGGAAGACACCCAACAGTGTGATGCCGGTGCCCCAACCGATGACGCCAATCACGTTGTACTTCACGAACTTGCGGTAATCCATCTCACCGATTCCGGCAGCTACCGGAACGAATGTGCGCATCACTGGAACGAAGTGAGCCAGGATCACGGCTCGCGAACCGTAGCGCTCAAAGAAAGCGTGGGTTTTTTCAACATTTTTATGGCTGAAGAGGCGCGAGTTTGGCCGGTTGAAAAGCGCATGCCCAGACTTGCGGCCGATGAAGTATCCGGTCTGGTCGCCGGCGAAGGCCACCAGCGATACCAGCAGGCACATCAGCCAGATTGGGACCGTAGCGCCGCCCACCTGAATGTCACCGTGCGCAACGGCGAGACCGGTCACGAAAAGCAGAGAATCGCCTGGCAAGAAGAAACCGAAGAGCAGGCCGGTCTCGATGAACACCATGGCAAGAATGACAAAAAGTGCCAAGCCATTGAGTTCTGTGATGATGGCGTGCGGATCTAGCCAGTGAATTCCAAACATGTGCCCCCAGCAGGAATCGAACCTGCGCTTCCGCCTCCGGAGAGCGGCGCTCTATCCCCTGAGCTATGGGGGCTAAGGGCTCCTAAAGTCTATCCTTTAGCTACCGAGTCACGAACCTGCAGTTCCATTGGGACGAGGTGGATTCCAGGTTCGGGATCGGCTGACAAAACCATCTTCACGGCTAGCTCACCGATTTCGGGGTAAGGGAGTCTCGCGGTAGTAAGACCCGGCCTCAGATAGCCGACAATCTCGTCGTCGTCAAATGAAACCACCGATATGTCTTGTCCAATTTTGATTCCAATCTCGGCGCATGCGTGATAAACGCCGGCTGCAATCTGGTCGTTCAGAGCAATGACCGCATCTGGCAATTTGTTCTGCGCAGCGGCATCGCGCATTGACTCGTAGCCAAATTCCGCAGTCCAATATTTGCCGGTAACCTCTGTCCAGTCGTTAACTCCGCCCTGGATCAAGGCCTCGCGAATGCCCTTGAGGCGCGAACCAATCGTCGCAGAAACCCTGAGATCCGTCTCTAGCACCGGGTGCGATCCGAGAATCAGGATTCGACTCTTGAGCCGTCCGGAGAGCAACTCTCTGGCTACCGTCCGACCACCTTGGTACTCATCGGGGAGGATTGAAGGCGCAGAATCTGGACCGAGCGCATTGGCGAAGACAATTTTTAGTCCCGGGGGTGTAGGTGGTGCATCAACCTGTTTCGCGCCCATTTCCGCAACGATGAGCCCATCGATTTGACGGTCGACTAGGGCTTGTAAGGCGCGATGGGCCTGCTTGGAATCCTTGCCGGTTTCAGCAATTAGTAGGGCATGGTCGCTAGCGTCAGCCTCGCGTAGCGCGCTGGCAATCATCGCCATCGCGAAACGAGTGACCGCAACGTCGCTAGACAGGAAACCGATACTTTGGGTGCGCTGGGTTCGAAGAGTGCGCGCAGCAAAGTTAGGCGAATAGTTAAGTTTCTTGGCTGCCGAAACTGCGCGTTCGATTGCGTCTTCGGAAAGCCGGGATCCCTCAGGGTTATTTAATGCAAAGCTCACCGCGGTCTTGGATAGCCCGGCCTCAAGCGCCACATCGGCTAGGGTGACTCGATTCTTTTTCATTCCTGCACTTTCGATGCCCCAACACTAACCAATCAGGCGAGGTTGCTAAACAAATGCTAAACGTTGCGTTATAAAAATGTTATTGCATGGATTTGCTTAACCGATTTATCTCTAGGTAAGTTCTAACTAAATCGGTTTACTAAATCGGTTTAGCACTTAAAGAATCTATTCAGGCAATCAACCAAACAAAGGAGAAGCAATGCGTTTCGCAAAGACCATTGCCAGCGCGGCAGTTTTGGCTACCGCCGCTGTTTCACTTGGCACAGCAGCGTTTGCAGCACCATCGCAAGTAACGCTGTGGACCCATGCCGCAGGAAACCCAGTCGAGCTGAAGGTTATCCAGCAAATCACCAACGACTTCAATGCTTCGCAGAAGAAGTACCAGGTTGTAATCAAGAAGTTCCCTCAGGCCGACTACAACGAGTCGGTTGTGGCAGCCGCTGCATCTGGAAGTCTTCCGGACATCCTCGACATGGATGGCCCAAACATGCCTAACTGGGCTTGGGGTAAGTACATTCAGCCATTGCACCTGCCAGCGAGCGTTTCAAAGGGCTTCCTTCCAGGAACTCAGGGTGTCTACAACGGCAAGCTCTATTCCCTAGGTCTATACGACGCAGCTTGCGCGATTTTCGCTCGTAAGAGTGTCCTGAACTCCCTCGGAATTCGCATCCCTACCGTGGCAAAGCCATGGACAGGTACCGAGTTCAATGCAGCTCTCAAGACCATCAAGGACAGCGGCAAGTTCAAGTACGCACTTGATATGGGAACCGGTTGGACCGGCGAATGGTATCCATACGGCTTTAGCCCATTCCTGCAGTCCTTCGGTGGCGACCTAATCAACCGAAACGGTTACAAGACTGCTGAAGGTGCACTCAATGGCACCGCTGCAGTGAACTTCGGCAAGTGGTGGCAGGGTCTGTTCACCCAGGGTTACGTAAACGCCAAGGAGACTGGTGGCCGCGAAGGCTTCATCTCGGGTGATGTAGCGCTTCAGTTCAACGGTAACTGGGCTGCAACCGACGCCTACAAGAAGTACGGCGATGACCTTGTCTTCCTGCCTACTCCTGATTTCGGTAAGGGTGCGCACATTGGTACTTCGTCTTGGCAGTGGGGTGTCTCTGCTAAGAGCAAGCACGCCGATGCTGCAAACGCCTGGATCAAGTTCGCAACCCAGACTAAGTACCTGGTTGCATTCTCGAACGGCATTGGCCTGATTCCAGCGACCGCTGCGGCAGCTGCCAAGTCGGACCTTTACAAGGCAGGTAGTCCATACCAGGACTTCCCAGTGCTAAGCGCCAAGCTCGGCCTAAAGCGCCCACCGACTCCTGGCTACCCAGTGATCTCGAAGGCTTTTGAGAAGGCTGCAACTGACATCATGAACGGTGCAGATGTCAAGAGCTCGCTCGATACCGCGGTTGACTCCATCAACAGCGACCTGGCACAGAACAACTACTACAAGTAGAAACGGCAGGCAAAGCGGCTCGCACCTTTCCTAGAGTCGCATAGCCGTTAGCCGGGGGTGGGGTTGGCAACAACCCCACCCCACAAAACACCCACCTCCAAGAACTAAACCCTGAGGAGTCATCAATGTCGCTCACAAAAATTGGCAGCCGTCCCCGCAAGGCGAGTGCCGCGCGAAAGCAGGAGGCTCGTTTTGGCCGTCTAGCCGTCCTTCCGGCATTGATTCTGATTCTTGTCTTTAGCGTGGCACCAACCCTATTGGCTTTTGGCCTATCGCTTTTCAACGCTCGCCTGGTCAGCCCTAACCCTCCAAGCTTTGTAGGCCTTGACAACTTCTGGCGGTTGCTCAGTTTGGAATTCCGAACCGTGCTTCCGCTTCACGACCACGCCGGCCACCTATTGCGCGATGCGACCGGGGCGTTGCAGTTCCCAGCTGCTCGTGACATTCAGCACGGTGTAGACCCCCTCCACTTGAAGCTCGAACTTTCGAGTTGGCTTACTAACGGTGGACACCAAAAGTTTTACATCCTGGCTGGCGACCCTCTCTTTTGGAAGTCGTTTGCCAACACTTTGATCTTTGTGATTGTGGTTGTCCCAGTTCAGGCCGGACTAGCGCTGTTGTTAGCGCTTTTTGTAAATATCAAACGTATTGGTGCCAACTTATTCCGCACAATTATTTTCATACCGGTTGTCACTTCGATGATTGTGATTTCCATCCTCTGGTTATTCATGTACCAGAAGGACGGACTCATCAACAACATCATCGCTGTCTTCAACCCAAGCTACGTGCCGGTTGATTGGCTGGGCAACCCCAAGACCGCACTCTTTGCAATCATCGTGATGAGCATTTGGCAGGCAGTCGGGTTCCACATGATTATCTGGCTGAGTGGTTTGCAGACAATCGCAGGTGAACTATATGAGGCAGCCACTATCGATGGAGCCAACGCGTTCCAACGGTTTGTGCATGTCACCTGGCCGGGTCTGCGAAACACCCGAATCTTTATCTTGATCACAATCACAATCGCCGCTTTCGGCCTGTTTGCCCAGGTAAATGTAATGACTAAGGGTGGCCCGCTCGATTCCACTACGACCCTGGTTTATCAGGCATTTTTGGCGGCATACGGCCGCCAACAAATGGGTTACGGCTCCGCAATCGCCGTCGTGTTCTTCGCGATCGTCCTGTTGGTGTCTCTGATTCAGCGACGCCTAACTCGAGACAAGGACTAGTCGATGACAAATTTGTTCACCCGAAAAGGAGTCAAGATGACAAAGAATCCAAGAGTTACTTCATTGATTCGATTCGGCTCGAAAATCAAGCTTGGTGGTGTTTTTTACTACACCTTTGGCGCCCTGATCACGCTCATCTTTGCCTTCCCAATGATTTTCATGATGGTTTCGTCTCTCAAACCGGATCAGCAAATCTTCGTTGATTTGCATTCCTTCAAGGCCTTCCTGCCTACTGGAGATGTTTCGTTGCACAACTACGAGGGCGTGTTCTCACGTATGCCAGTGCTTCAGTTTTTGCTCAACTCCGCCGTGACCTCTGCGATCGTGGTCCTGTTGGGCCTTGTCGTAAATTCGCTTGCCGGGTTTGCTCTTAGCCGGGTGGAATGGCGCGGCCGCGGATTGGTGCTAGGACTTTTAATTGCGATGCTCATGGTCCCATTCGAGACCATCGCCATTCCGATGGTGTTCTTGGTGTCCAAGATGCCTTGGGTTAGTTTTGCAAATGGGTTCCCCGAATACCACCAGGGCATGATGAACACCTATGAAGTCCAGATTCTGCCGTTTATCGCTAGCGCGTTTAGCATCTTCTTATTTGCCCAGTACTTCAAGTCAATTCCTAAAGAGCTTGACGAGGCGGCCCTAATCGATGGTGCTCGATGGTGGACTATTTACCGCAAGGTAATCATTCCGCTCGCAGGACCGGCATTTGCTACGAGCGCAATCTTGAACTTCCTCCCAATTTGGAACGCCTACCTTTGGCCAATCATGACGATCCAGGAAGAAAACATGCGTCCGGTCCAGGTGGGACTGCAGTACTTCTTCCAGATGGACACCCTTTGGGGCGAAATCATGGCGTACACAACTATCATTACCCTGCCAGTTTTGGTGCTCTTCGTTGCCTTCCAACGAGCATTCGTGGCATCAATCGCATCATCCGGCGTGAAAGGTTAGAACAATGGCACTAAAACTTGCAGATAAGTGGATCTGGGACTCCTGGTACGTCTTCGACGGCACCGATTACCACGCCTTCTACCTACATGCCAGCAGGGCATTGGGGGATGCTAATCGTCGTCACCGCCACCCGATTATTGGTCACGCAGTAAGCAAAGATCTCAAAAGCTGGACCGTAGTCCGCGATGCCCTTATTGTTTCGGATGAACCTGAGGCCTTTGACTCATGGACTACCTGGACCGGCTCGGTGGTCAAGGGCGACGACGGACTCTGGTGGCTGTTCTACACCGGCACCTCGCGTGCCGATGGTGGTAATCGTCAAACTGTTGGTGCTGCGACCAGCAAGGACCTGATGGTTTGGGACAAGGTTTCGAACAGTGCTATCGCGAGTGCGGACTTTGAATACTACGAAGAGCTAAATCTGGATGACTGGCACGATCAGGCTTGGCGTGACCCCTGGGTGTTCCGATTCCCACAGGGCGTGACCACCGGAGCCGCGGCAATCGGCGTTCCTGAGGGCGCCGACCCGAGCAAGGTCTGGCACATGCTGGTCACCGCACGCGCCAAGGAGGGCGGTGATGTGCGCACCCGCGGCGTGATGGGACATGCCACCAGCACCAACCTGCGGGACTGGACCGTGCAACCACCACTGAGTCAGCCGAATCAGGGCTTTGGGCAGCAAGAGGTATTCCAATTCGAAATCGTTGATGAAGTTCCGATTGTCTTCTTCTGCTGCGGTTGGCGAGAACTAAGCCCGGAGCGTCTTGCGGAATTCGGGCACCGAGATGCCACCTACAGCCTGGTTGTCAACCCAGACCTGACCGGTATGGACTTCAACGAAGCCCACGCATTCGAACACCGCCTGGTTTATGCGGCAAGGCTGATAAATGGCCCAGACGGCTGGTGTGTGATTGGCTTTGACAACTTTGACGAAAATGGTGAGTTCATTGGCGAGCTTTGTGACCCAATCCCGGTGACCGCAACCGCTAGTCAAGGAATCGTTGCCAAGGCTGACCTCGGATAGAGGAAAATTGACGGATATGCATTACCTCCGCCGGCATATGTAACTGAAAGATAACGAAAACAGCAAGCGCTTGCAGGCTGTTTTGCTTGAGAATCCGGACAAAAACTAACAAAACCTAGTGGTTTTTAGGCAATTTGTACTGATTCAAATGTAAAAACTGAAAGCGGTTACAAAGATTTGATAACGAAGCCGTAATTCTCAAGTTTCGAAAGTTTTCCCGACTTATTCTTTTCTGCGTACACCAAACGGGTTTGGTTTGGTGTCCTTAGGAAAGGAAATCCATATGAAGAAGGGCATTCGCCTTAGCGCTGCTGTAGCAATCGCTGCACTCGCATCGGCTTCCCTCGGAATGGGTGCTGCACACGCTGCAACCCGCACCGTCACCATCTACGGTGGTTACGCTGCTGGCGACGCCGCTGCATTCCAGGACGAGCTGGACCTCGCATTCCCTGCGAAGTCGGGCATCAAGGTTAAGTACACCTCGCTGGCCAGCTTCGACACTGACATCACCACCAAGATCAAGGCTGGTCAGGCACCTGACATCGCCATGTGGCCTCAGCCAGGTGGTCTGCTCGCTCAGAAGAAGTACCTAGTACCTGCTGAGACTGTACTTGGCAACAAGTTCAAGAGTGTTGTAAACACCTTCGTTCCAGGCTTCGAGCTGCTTGCCAAGGATGGCAACAAGACCTACGGTCTGCCAGTTTCGGCAAACCTGAAGTCGATCGTCTTCTACAACCCAGCAGTATTCGCTGCTAACGGTTGGAAGGTCCCTACCACCGACCAGCAGTTCCAGGACCTGCAGGCTCAGATCAAGGCTTCGGGCAAGGCTTACCCATGGTGTGCCGGTACCGAGTCGGGTGGCGCAACTGGTTGGTCGCTGACCGACTGGATGGAAGAGCTCGTTCTGAAGAACGCTGGTGTATCGGTTTACAACCAGTGGTGGCAGGGCAAGGTTCACTGGAACGACCCACGCATCGTCAAGGCAGGTAACGCACTTGCTTCGACCCTTCTGGCAGACGGCCAGACTCAGGGTGGCGGCCAGGGTGTAGCAAGCCGCTTCTTCGGTCTTGCAACCACCGCAGGTCTGTTCGAGACTGACAAGGCTAAGGGTGCCTGTGCACTTCTGAAGCAGGGTTCGTTCATCACCGGCTTCTTCCCAGATGCAATCCAGGCTGAGATCAAGAAGGGCGACTACACCCACGTTGGCGTATTCGCTTACCCAACTCCAGCCAAGGGCTTCAACGCCGTTCTGGGTGGTGGCGACACCGCCGCTGTATTCCACAACAACCCTGCAGTAGCTAAGGTTGCCGCTTACATCTGGAGCGACAAGCTGGGTACCAAGGTCTACGCAACTAAGGCTTCGGGCTTCCTGTCGCCTCACAAGACCTTCCCACTGGCTTACTTCTCGGGTCTGAACCGCCAGTTCGCCTCGATCCTGAAGACCGCTAAGGGCTTCGGCTTCGATGGATCGGACCAGGCACCACCACAGGTCAACAAGACTGAGTGGAGCGAGCTGACCAACTGGTTCGCTGGCAAGGAGTCGATGGACAAGGCCTTCAGCCTCATCGACGCAGCCTACAACCAGTAATCCAGCTACGGATTAACTAGGTATAGGGGATTGGCGGGAAGATATTCTCTTCCCGCCAATCTCTTTTCCCGTCAATAGCCATAGAGTTATTGCACCAACATCCAGCTAGATCACAACCGGTTGGAATCCTGCTTCAACCTTCTGATACATCAGGGAAGGAATAAGAATGGGTGACATTCTTACCGCATTACTCGCGGTTGTCCTTGGTCCTCTTGCGACCTTTGGCTTTTACATACTTCTAAACTTCTTGGTCAACCTATTCCCGACCAGGGTGGGCAATGTTCTTCGCCCATATGTATTCATCGGACCGGTGTTGGTGCTGATTGGCGCGATGCTGGTCTACCCAACACTTCAGACCGTGATGTTCGCATTCATGAACGCGGATTCAAGCGAGTGGGTTGGTTTCCAAAACTTCACCAAGCTTTTTGCAGACCCTAACTTCGGCTCGACCCTGTTCAACAACGTGCTCTGGGTTGCAGTAGTTCCTGCGGTGACTGTGATTCTCGGTATCGCCATCGCGACCCTGACAGACCGCCTAGGTGCATTCCGCGAGCGCGTCTTCAAGTCCATCATCTTCATGCCGATGGCCATTTCGTTCATCGCCGCTTCGTCGATCTGGCGCCTCAACTACCAGTGGGATGCCGGCGACACGCAGATCGGTATGCTCAACGCAATTGTCAAGGCCTTTGGTGGCACGCCTATTAGCTGGATGCAGACCGAAACTTTCTCCCTCAACAGCCTTTTGATTATGGTTGTTGTAATTTGGTCTAACGCTGGTTTCTCAATGACCCTGCTCTCGGCAGCTATTAAGGCAGTGCCAGAGGAGACCGTCGAGGCGGCGTCGATCGATGGTGCAAACGCCTGGCAGTCGTTCTTCCGCGTGGTGCTTCCTCAGATTCGAGTCACCGCGGTTTCGGTGTTCATTACCGTTCTGATTTCCACCATGAAGATCTTCGACGTCATCTGGGGTATGACCGGTGGAAACTTCCACACCAACGTTCTGGGTGTGGACTTCTTCCTGGAGTACTTCGTATACAACAACACGGGTAAGGCCAGCGCAGTAGTTGTGCTGTTGATGTTGGCAATCATCCCAATCATGATTTACCAGATCCGCACCTACCGTAAGCAGGAGGAACTCCGATGAGCACCAAGGTAACCGCCCTGCAGCGTTTCAAGAACTTTAAGCCAGGCACCACCGCGGTGATGCTACTGGTAGTACTCATTTGGCTTCTGCCGACCCTGGGCCTGTTGGTAACTGCGTTCCGTAGTCAGTCGGCATCGGTTTCGTCCGGTTGGTGGACCGCCATTCTGGATCCATTCCACCAGCAGTGGACTCTAAGTGCGTTCGAAGGTGTCTTCGGCTCTGACTGGAACCTAGGCCCAGCCTTCTTCGCTACCGTAGCGATTTCGGTTCCAGCCACCATCCTGCCGATTACCTTTGCAGCCTTCGCCGCCTACGGCTTCACCTTCCTGGAGTTCAAGGGTCGTGAGGTCTGGTTCTCGGTGATCATCGGTCTGATGGTTGTTCCGATGCAGGCTGCAATCGTTGCCGTGCTTCAGATGTTCGTGGCAATCGACAAATGGTTGATGACCATTCCAGGAAATGAGTACGGCGATTTCCACCTGTCTGGCGAATACCCAGCGGGTTGGATTGTGCACAGCGCCTTTGCGATGCCACTTGCCGTTTACATCCTGCGTAACTACATGATGACCCTGCCAAATGCTCTGATTGAGGCTGCCCGCATCGACGGCGCCAGCCACTTCCAGATCTTCTGGCGCCTCATCATTCCAATGTCGGTTCCTGCGCTTGCCTCGTTTGCGATCTTCCAGTTCCTCTGGGTCTGGAACGACTACTTCGTGGCGTTTATGTTCGTCGGTAACCACACCGTCATGACCTACCAGATTTTGTCGATGTTGGGTCAGCACGGTGAGGGTTGGCAAATCGTTATGGCCGGATGTTTGATTTCGGTTCTGGTGCCGCTGAC
>Ga0228703_1000730_pt1 | contig 22364 bp, 29 predicted proteins | sample McNCre217_Aug_MG_3_FD_178020 | JGI IMG/M metagenome (GOLD analysis project Ga0228703, IMG submission 178020) | Freshwater microbial communities from McNutts Creek, Athens, Georgia, United States - 29-17_Aug_MG | ecosystem: Environmental > Aquatic > Freshwater > Creek | place: USA: Georgia... | reverse complement strand
AGAACGCGATCGAGGTGCTTCACAGCACCAACAACTTCCCCGAGTTCACCGGCCGCATCTGCCCCGCACCCTGCGAAGCCGCCTGCGTGGTGAACTTCAACGGCGACGCCGTGGGCATCAAGTCGATCGAGCACGCCATCATCGACCGCGCCTGGGCCGAAGGCTGGGTCACGCCCCGTCCTGCCAAGGTCAAGACCGGCAAGAAAGTCGCCGTGATCGGCGCTGGCCCTGCGGGCCTGGCCGCCTCGCAGCAGCTGGCCCGCGCAGGTCACGACGTGACCCTGTTCGAGAAGAACGACCGCGTCGGTGGTTTGCTGCGCTACGGCATCCCCGACTTCAAGATGGAAAAGTCGCACATCGACCGCCGCGTCAAGCAGCTCGAAGCCGAAGGCGTGACCATCCGCACCAGCACGTTGGTGGGCGAGTGGCCGAAAGACTCCAAGGTCACCAACTGGGCCAAGGAAACCATTTCTGCCGAACAGCTCAAGAAAGACTTTGATGCTGTGTTGCTGACTGGCGGTTCCGAGCAGTCGCGTGACCTGCCTGTGCCGGGCCGCGATCTGGACGGCATCCACTTTGCGATGGAATTCCTGCCCCAGCAAAACAAGGTCAATGCCGGTGACAAGATCAAAGGCCAGCTGCGCGCTGACGGCAAAAACGTCATCGTGATCGGCGGCGGCGACACCGGCTCCGACTGCGTGGGCACCAGCACCCGCCACGGCGCTGTGAGCGTGACCCAGTTCGAGGTGATGCCCGAGCCACCCGAAAAGGAAAACAAGGCCATGGTCTGGCCTTACTGGCCCATGAAGCTGCGCACCAGCTCCAGCCACGACGAAAGCGCCGAAAAAGGCTTGCTCAAGCGCGAATTCGCCATCTCCACCAAAGAGTTCATCGGTGAAAAAGGCAAAGTCACCGGCCTCAAGACCGTGCAGGTCGAGTTCAAGGACGGCAAGATGGTCGAGGTGCCTGGCTCCGAGAAGGAATACAAGGCCGACATGGTTCTGCTGGCCATGGGCTTCACCAACCCGGTCGCCACCGTGCTCGACGCCTTTGGCATCGACAAGGACGCCCGTGGCAACGCCAAGGCCTCCACCGAGTTCACTGGCGGCTACGCCACCAACGTGGCCAAGGTCTTTGCTGCTGGCGACATGCGCCGTGGCCAGTCCCTGGTCGTGTGGGCCATCCGCGAAGGCCGCCAGGCAGCACGGGCTGTGGACGAGTTCCTGATGGGCCAAAGCGACCTGCCCCGCTGATGAGATCTCATTCTAGGTACAATCCCTAGAAATCCAAGGTTTACATTTTGGTTGCCTTGGCTCTCCAAGATCGCAAGAGCCGGTTTCCCCGGCTCTTGTTCTTTCATGACGACACTTATTCCATCCATCCTCGTTGAACTGCGTGACCTGAGCTTCGGCTACGGGGAGCGGGTGATTTTGAAAAACCTCAGTTTCAAGATCCCGCGCGGCCAAGTCACGGCCCTCATGGGCGTATCGGGTGGCGGCAAAACCACGGTGCTGCGCCTCATTGGGGGGCAGATCCGGGCACAGCAAGGCCAGATGCTGTTTGATGGCCAGGATGTGACCGTGATGCAGCAAGCCGAGTTGTACGCGGCAAGACGCCGCATGGGCATGCTGTTTCAGTTTGGCGCTTTGTTCACCGACATGAGTGTTTTCGACAACGTGGCTTTTCCCTTGCGAGAGCACACGGCCTTGTCGGAAGACCTGATCCGGGACATCGTGCTGATGAAGCTCGATGCAGTGGGTTTGCGGGGTGCGCGTGACTTGCGGCCGTCCGAAATTTCCGGTGGCATGAGTCGCCGAGTGGCGCTCGCGCGTGCCATTGCACTGGACCCTGACCTGATCATGTACGACGAGCCTTTTGCGGGCTTGGACCCTATTTCTTTGGGCACTGCTGCGCGCCTGATACGCCGACTGAATGACAGTCTGGGCATCACCAGCGTGATCGTTTCCCATGATGTGACGGAAACCTTCGAGATTGCCGACCATGTGGTGATCCTGGCCAACGGTGGCTTGGCAGCGCAAGGCACACCGGCTGAGCTGCGCGCCAGCACCGACCCCTTGATCCACCAGTTCGTGCATGCGCTTAGCGATGGGCCTGTGCCTTTCCACTATCCTGCGCCCACGACGGACGAGGATTACGACCGGAGGTCTGCATGAATGTGATCCAGTTGTTGGGCGCATTGGGCGTAGCCACACGTCAGGCGCTGGCCGATTGGGGTTTTGGCGCACGTTTGTTTTTCAAATTGCTCAAGATGTCGGTGGCCGCGCTCAAGCGTTTTGGCCTGGTGCGCGATCAGGTGCATTTCCTGGGCAATTACTCGCTGGCCATCATCACGGTCTCGGGTCTGTTTGTGGGTTTTGTGCTGGGCTTGCAGGGTTACTACACCTTGCAGCGCTATGGTTCGGCCGAAGCCTTGGGCTTGCTGGTGGCGTTGAGCCTTGTGCGCGAGTTGGGGCCGGTGGTGGCGGCGTTGCTCTATGCTGGCCGGGCCGGTGCATCGCTCACGGCCGAGATCGGCCTGATGCGCGCGGGTGAACAGCTCACGGCTTTGGAGATGATGGCGGTTGATCCGGTGCAGCGCATTCTGGCGCCGCGCTTCATGGCCGGGGTGATCGCCTTGCCGTTGCTGACGGCAGTCTTCAGTGCGGTAGGCATTTTCGGTGGCTATGTGGTGGGCGTGTTGCTCATCGGTGTCGATGCAGGTTCATTCTGGAGCCAGATGCAAGGCGGCGTGGATGTGCTCAAGGATGTCGGCAACGGCATCATCAAAAGCATTGTGTTTGGTGTGGCTGTGACCTTCATTGCCTTGTTGCAAGGGTATGTGGCCAAGCCCACCCCCGAGGGCGTGGCCAGCGCCACCACCCGCAGTGTGGTGGTTTCTTCTTTGTCGGTTTTGGGCTTGGATTTCATCCTGACCGCGATGATGTTCAGCATTTGAGGAGGACGACATGCAGCGTTCAAAAAATGATATTTGGGTAGGTTTGTTCGTATTGCTTGGCGCTGTGGCCGTGCTCTTCTTGGCACTCAAATCGGCCAATTTGCTGACGCTGAATTTCCGTTCTGATTACGAAGTCAGCGCCAAGTTCGACAACATCGGTGGCCTCAAGCCCGGCGCCGCTGTCAAAAGTGCAGGTGTGGTGGTCGGGCGTGTCAAAGCCATTGTTTTTGATGGCGAGTCTTTTCAGGCCAAAGTGACTTTGGCACTGCAGTCGCAAATCCAGTTTCCTCAAGACAGCTCACTGAAGATCCTGACCAGCGGGTTGCTCGGTGAGCAATACCTGGACATCGCGCCAGGTGCGGACGAGAAAAATCTGGTGGCAGGTGACAAGATCGGTTCAACCCAATCGGCGGTCATTCTGGAAAACCTGATCAGCCAGTTCCTCTACAGCCAAGCCGAAAAACCCAAGGCTGAAGGCGGCAAACCATGAGCCCCCAAATGAAGCGTTGGCTGGTCGGCTGTGCTGCCATGGCCTTGCTGGCTTTGCAGGGCTGTGCCAGTGTCAAGAGTGTCGATGCGCGCGATCCGTGGGAGTCGATGAACCGCAGCATTTACAACTTCAACGATGCAGTGGACACGGTCGCCATCAAACCTGTCACGCAAATGTATGTGAATGTGGTCCCCAGTTTTGTGCGAACGGGCTTGCACAATGTGGTGACCAATGTGGGCGATGTCTGGTCCATGGCCAACAGTGCCATGCAGCTCAAGGGTCAACATGCGGCAGAGAGTTTCATGCGCGTTGCGGTGAACACGGTGTTTGGTCTGGGGGGTGTGCTCGACATTGCGACAGAAATGCGCCTGGAGCGCCACAAGGAAGATTTTGGTCAAACCCTGGGTTACTGGGGGGTAAAGCCGGGCCCGTACGTGGTGCTGCCCATCTTGGGGCCTTCCACTTTGCGTGATGGCTTGACGTTTCCTGTCGATTACCAAGGCGATGCGACACGACGTTTCAGTGATCAAGCCACACGCAACAGCTTGACGGCTGTCCGCGTTGTGGATACGCGTGCCAATTTGCTCAAAACCGTGGACACGGTCAAGGAAGCTTCACTGGACCCTTACTCGTTTGTCCGCGATGCGTATTTGCAAAAGCGGGAAAACGATGTGTATGACGGCAACCCACCGTCCGATTTTGATTACAGCGATATCGATGCACCGTGAGTGCACAGAGCCTCGTTACAGTTGTTCACAAGCGCTGGTTCAATCGCCCTTATAGTTTCTGTATGAAGAATTCAATCTCCCTCTTTTCATTGAACCGTCGCCAGATTTTGGGCGCGATGGTGGCCGCTTCCGTGATGTCATCCACGGGTGCCGTCTGGGCTGCCGATGAAGCGCCAGAAGCGTTCATCAAACGCATCACGAATGAAACGCTGGACATCATCAAGGCCGACAAAGCTCTGCGCAATGGCGATGTGAATAAATTGACCCAACTGGTCGATGACAAGCTCATGCCACACGTCAATTTCCGCCGCATGACGTCGTTGGCCACAGGGCCTGCATGGCGCAAAGCCACGCCCGAGCAGCAAAAGCGCTTGCAAGATGAATTCAAGATTTTGCTGGTCCGGACCTATGCCGGTGCATTGAGCCAGGTCAGCGATCAGGTGGTTGTGGTCAAGCCTTTGCGTCCCGGACAGGAAGACAAAAACTTGGTGGTCAATACCGAGGTGCGGGGCAAGGGCGATCCGATTCAGCTGGATTACCGTCTGGAGAAAAATCCAGGCGAAGGCTCTGGCTGGATGATTTTTGATCTGAACGTCTTGGGCGTCTGGTTGATCGAGAACTACCGCACTCAGTTCACCAAGGAAATCAATGCCGGGGGCATTGATGCGCTGATCGCCAGTCTGGTGGCGCGCAACAAGTCCAACGCCCGCAATTCTTGATGTCCCACTTTGGAGTCGAGACCATGAATGCTTTGAAGTTGCCACCCAGTCTGATGCATGAGCAAGCCGATGCTTGCTTGTCTCAATGGACGCGTCAGCTTCAATCCCAAGCATCCATGGCGGGCCCAGAACCGGTGCTGGTCGACGCCTCTGCACTCAACGACTTTGACTCATCGGCACTGGCTGTTTTGTTGGGCCTACGGCGTGTGGCCAAAGCCCAAGGGCGTTCGGTCTTGGTCCAGGGCATGTCGGCCCGTTTGAGCGAATTGGCCACTTTGTACGGCGTGCTCGATCTTTTGCAGCCCGCCTGAGCTGGTTTCGGGGAAAAATCCCCGCTCTTTTTGCCTTGTTCCGGGGCATCGAGCCGCCTTCATGTGGGTCAGCACTTAAAATAAAGCCCTCCCATGTCTGCGCTCTCATTTCAAACTGTCTCGAAAACCTATCCTGCCAAACAGGCGGGCGCTGCTGCATTCCGTGCGCTCGATCAGGTCAGCTTCGAGGTCGAGGAAGGCGAATTCTTTGGTTTGCTGGGCCCCAATGGCGCTGGCAAAACCACCCTGATCAGCATCTTGGCGGGCCTGACCCGCGCCAGCCAGGGGCAGGTTCTGGTCCATGGCCACAATGTGCAGAGCGATTACGCCGCCGCGCGGCGCTTGTTGGGTGTGGTGCCACAAGAGCTGGTGTTTGATCCTTTTTTCACCGTCCGTGAGTCTCTGAAGATCCAGTCGGGCTATTTCGGTGTCAAGAAAAACGACGCCTGGATCGATGAGCTGCTCGACAGCCTGGGCCTGACCGACAAAGCCAATGCCAACATGCGCCAGCTGTCGGGGGGCATGAAGCGCCGCGTGCTGGTGGCGCAGGCCTTGGTGCACAAGCCCCGTGTGATCGTGCTGGATGAACCCACGGCAGGCGTGGACGTTGAATTGCGGCAAACCCTCTGGCAGTTCATTGCCAAACTCAACAAGCAAGGCCACACGGTGTTGCTGACCACCCATTACCTCGAAGAAGCCGAAGCTTTGTGTGGCCGGATTGCCATGCTCAAGCGCGGCCAGATGGTGGCGCTGGAGAAAACATCGGTTCTGCTCAAGTCCGCGACCAGCCAAGTGTTGCGCTTCAAGCTCGATGGCGAATTACCAGCCGAGGTGGCTGCGGTGGCCCGTGTCACGGGGCGCATTGTGCAGTTGCCGGTGCACAACGCCGTCGAAATCGAAAATCATCTGGCCACGCTGCGCATGGCCGGTCTGGTGGCCGAAGACGTCGAGATTCGTCAGGCCGACCTGGAAGACGTCTTCCTGGAGGTCATGAACCGCCAGCAATCTCAAGTGGGAGCTCTGGCATGACCGGCTGGCAAACCCTGCTTTACAAGGAAGTGCTGCGTTTCTGGAAAGTGGCTTTTCAGACAATCGCGGCGCCCGTGTTGACATCCGTGCTCTACATGCTGATCTTTGGCCATGTGCTTGAAGACCATGTGAAGGTGTACGACCAGGTGGCCTACACCTCTTTCCTGTTGCCTGGCCTGATCATGATGGGGGTGTTGCAAAACGCGTTTGCCAACAGCTCATCCAGCCTGGTGCAAAGCAAGATCATGGGCAATCTGGTGTTCTTGTTGCTCACGCCTTTGTCGCACTGGAGCTGGTTCGTGGCTTATGTGGCTTCGTCGGTGGTGCGTGGCTTGGCGGTGGGCATGGGCGTATTCCTGATCACTGGCTGGATGGTGAACATCCAGTTCATTTACCCTTTGTGGATTTTGGCGTTTGCCGTCATGGGCGCCGCCATGATGGGCGCCTTGGGCGTCATTGCGGGTTTGTGGGCTGAGAAATTCGACCAGATGGCCGCTTTTCAGAACTTCATCATCATGCCCATGACGTTCTTGTCGGGCGTGTTTTATTCCATCCATTCCTTGCCAGCGTTCTGGCAGCAATTGAGCCACCTCAACCCTTTCTTCTACATGATCGATGGCTTCCGTTATGGCTTTTTTGGCCAAAGCGATGTGTCGCCTTGGGTCAGTCTGGGTGTGGTCGCCACGGCGCTGGCCGTGGTCAGCAGTGTGACCCTTTACCTTTTGCGCACCGGCTACAAGATCCGGAGCTGAACACCATGAATGCAGAGCAACTTCGTTCCATCATCGCGGCCGGTCTGGCGTGCACACACCTGGAGGTCGATGGGGATGGCCGCCATTGGAGTGCGGTGGTCGTGTCCGAATCGTTTGCCGGTTTGAGACTGATTGCGCGCCATCAAAAGGTGTACGCGACCTTGGGACAGAAAATCCAAACCGACGAGGTGCATGCCTTGTCGATGAAAACCTACACCCCCGCCGAATGGGCGGCCTTGCCTCGCTGAGCGACTGGAAGACATGGACAAACTGAAAATTCGCGGTGGCAAACGCCTCCATGGCGTGCTGGATGTGGCGGGCGCCAAAAACGCCGCCCTGCCCGAGTTGTGCGCTGCTTTGCTGAGCGCGGAGCCGGTCACGTTGCTCAATGTGCCGCGCTTGCAGGACGTGGCCACCATGCTCAAGCTGATCCGCAACATGGGGGTCACCGCCGAGCACTACGAAGACGGTCGCGTGACCCTGGATGCTGGCGGCTTGAATAACCCTGAGGCGCCCTATGAGCTGGTGAAAACCATGCGCGCTTCGGTGCTGGCCTTGGGGCCTTTGCTCGCCCGTTTTGGCCAGGCCAAGGTTTCTTTGCCCGGTGGCTGCGCCATCGGTTCGCGTCCTGTGGACCAGCACCTTAAAGGTCTGCAGGCCATGGGGGCCGAGATCACGGTCGAGCACGGTTACATGCTGGCCAGCTTGCCTGCGGGCCGCACACGGCTCAAAGGCGCCCACATCACCACCGACATGGTGACGGTCACCGGCACAGAAAACTTCATGATGGCCGCCGCTTTGGCCGAAGGCGAGACCGTGCTTGAAAACGCCGCACAAGAGCCTGAAATCACCGATCTGGCCGAGATGCTCATCAAGATGGGCGCGAAGATCGAAGGCCACGGCACCAGCAAGATCCGCATCCAGGGTGTGGAGCGTTTGCACGGTGCTGAGCACCAAGTGGTGGCCGACCGCATTGAGGCAGGCACCTTCTTGTGTGCCGTTGCCGCAACCGGCGGCGATGTGGTTTTGCGCCATGGTCGCGCTGACCATCTGGATGCGGTCATCGACAAGTTGCGTGATGCGGGTGCGACGATTGAAGCGGGGGCAGATTTCATCCGTGTGAAATCCGAAGGCCGCCTGAAAGCCCAGAGCTTTCGCACCACCGAGTACCCCGGTTTCCCGACCGACATGCAAGCCCAGTTCATGGCGCTCAATTGCATCTCGCAGGGCGCCAGCAAGGTGACCGAAACGATTTTTGAAAACCGCTTCATGCACGTCAACGAACTCGTGCGCCTGGGTGCGCACATCCAGATCGACGGCAAGGTCTCGGTGATCGAAGGCGTGGAAAAACTCTCGGGCGCCACCGTGATGGCCACCGATTTGCGCGCTTCGGCCAGTCTGGTGATCGCGGGCCTGGTGGCAGACGGCGAAACCATCGTGGACCGCATTTACCACCTGGACCGCGGCTATGACCGCATGGAAGCCAAACTCCGCGCCGTGGGCGCCGACATTGAAAGAGTGAAATGATCACGCTGGCCCTGTCCAAAGGACGCATCTTTGACGAAACCCTGCCGCTTTTGCAGGCCGCAGGCATCGAGGTGCTCGAAGACCCCGAAAAATCCCGCAAGCTGATCTTGCCCACCAACCAGCCGGACGTGCGCGTGGTGCTGGTGCGCGCCAGCGACGTGCCCACCTATGTGGAGTACGGTGGTGCCGATCTGGGCGTGACCGGTCTGGACACACTGATTGAGCATGGTGGTCAGGGCCTGTACCAGCCATTGGACCTGAACATCGCCAAATGCCGCATGAGCGTGGCGGTGCGCGCCGACTACGACTACGCCGCCCAGGTGCGCACAGGCGCGCGCCTGAAAGTGGCGACCAAGTACACGGCGATTGCGCGTGACTTCTTTGCCACCAAGGGTGTGCACGTGGATCTGATCAAGCTTTACGGCAGCATGGAGCTGGCCCCATTGACCGGTTTGGCCGATGCGATTGTGGATCTGGTGTCCACCGGCAACACGCTCAAGGCCAACCACCTGGTCGAGGTGGAACGCATCATGGACATCAGCTCGCGCTTGGTCGTGAACCAGGCTGCGCTCAAGCTCAAGCAAGCGCCCATCCGCGCCATCATCGACGCCTTTGCGGGCGCTGTGAAGAAAGACTGACAACATGGGTCTGCAAGCCAAACCATTGCAACTGAACACGGCGGACGCCGGTTTTGAAGCGGCCTTTGCGGCCCGCCTGCATTGGTCTGCCGACACCGACGCTGCCATCGAGCAGCGCGTGGCCGACATCCTGGCCGATGTGCAACAACGTGGCGATGCCGCCGTGCTGGAATACACGCAGCGTTTTGACGGCCTGCAAGCGGCCGATGTGAAAGCCTTGGAAATCACCCAGGCCGAGCTGCAAGCCGCACTGGACAGCTTGCCTGTGGTGCAGCGAGAGGCCCTGCAAGCCGCAGCCGCTCGTGTGCGCAAGTACCACGAGGCACAGAAAAAAGCCTCGGGCGAGAGCTGGTCTTACCGTGACGAAGACGGCACGCTGCTGGGCCAAAAAGTCACGCCGCTGGACCGCGTGGGCATTTACGTGCCCGGTGGCAAAGCGGCTTACCCCTCGTCGGTGTTGATGAACGCCATCCCCGCTCATGTGGCTGGGGTGCAGGAGATCATCATGGTGGTGCCCACGCCTCAAGGTGTGCGCAACCCCTTGGTGTTGGCCGCCGCCTGTGTGGCGGGCGTGAGCCGTGCCTTTACCGTGGGCGGCGCGCAGGCCGTGGCCGCGCTGGCCTACGGCACCGCCACCATCCCCAAAGTGGACAAGATCACCGGCCCGGGCAACGCCTACGTGGCCAGCGCCAAAAAGCGCGTGTTTGGCACGGTGGGCATCGACATGATCGCCGGACCTTCTGAAATTCTGGTGTTGGCCGACGGCAGCACCCCCGCCGAGTGGGTGGCGATGGATCTGTTCAGCCAGGCCGAGCACGACGAGTTGGCGCAAAGTATTTTGCTGTGCCCCGATGCGGCTTACATTGCTGAAGTGCAGGCTGCGATCGACCGCCTGCTGCCCGAGATGCCGCGCGCAGGCATCATCGCCAAGAGCCTGAACGACCGGGGTGCGCTGATCCTCACGCGCAACATGGAAGAAGCCTGCGCCATCAGCAACCGCATCGCGCCCGAACATCTCGAAGTCTCCAGCCGCGACCCGCACCGCTGGGAGCCGCTGCTGCGCCATGCGGGTGCCATCTTTTTGGGCGCGTTCACCAGCGAAAGCCTGGGCGACTACTGCGCCGGTCCCAACCATGTGCTGCCCACCAGTGGCACCGCACGCTTTTCTTCGCCGCTGGGGGTTTACGACTTCCAGAAACGCAGCAGCCTGATCGAGGTGAGCGAAGCCGGTGCCCAGCCGCTGGGCCGCATCGCCGCCGAGCTGGCTTATGGCGAAGGCCTGCAGGCCCACGCCCGTGCCGCCGAATTGCGCCTGAACCCTGTTCCTCCCATGCGAGAGCCTCAATGACCGTCAGCCCCCAACTCATGCAACGCATCCGCCAGGACGTGCAGTCCATGCATGCCTACGCTATCCAGGATTCGGTGGGCATGGTCAAGCTCGACGCCATGGAAAATCCGCACCGCCTGCCTGCTGATCTGCAAAAGGCTTTGGGCGAGCGTCTGGGCGCGCTGGCGCTCAACCGCTACCCCGATGGCCGTGTGAACGACCTGCGCACGGCGTTGGCGCAGCACGCGGGCATGCCCGAAGGCTTCGACATCATGTTGGGCAACGGCTCGGACGAGTTGATTTCGCTTTTGGCCATGGCCTGCGATGTGCCGGGGGCCAGCATCCTCGCCCCCGTGCCTGGTTTTGTGATGTACGCCATGAGCGCCCAGCTGCAAGGCCTCGCCTTCCACGGTGTGCCACTCACTACCAACTTTGAACTCGACGAAGCCGCCATGTTGGCTGCGATTGCCGAGCACAAACCTTCCATCGTCTACCTGGCCTACCCGAACAACCCCACCGGCAACCTGTGGAACGACGAGACGATTGAAAAGATCGTTTTGGCCCAAGGCATGCAAGGCGGTCTGGTCGTCATGGACGAGGCCTACCAGCCCTTTGCCAGCAAGAGCTACATCGATCGCATCACGCGTCACACGCATGTGCTCTTGATGCGCACGCTCAGCAAGTTTGGTCTGGCCGGTGTTCGTCTGGGCTACATGATCGGCCCCAAGGCCCTGGTGGCCGAGATCGACAAGGTGCGCCCGCCCTACAACATCAGCGTGCTCAATTACGAGTGCGCCCTGTTTGCGCTGGAGCATGCCGAGGTGTTTGCCGCCCAGGCCAAAGACCTGCGCGCGCAGCGTGCCCGCCTGCTGGCTGAGCTGGCTGCTTTGCCTGGCGTGACTCCGTTCTCCAGCGAAGCCAACATGGTTTTGGCCCGAGTGCCCGATGCGGCCACCGTTTTCGAGCGTCTGAAAGCACACAAAGTGCTGATCAAGAACGTTTCTAAAATGCACCCATTGCTGGACAATTGCCTGCGCATGACGGTGGGCACCGCCACCGAAAACGACCAACTCCTCGCTGCTTTGAAAGCCTCTTTATGAACCGCACCGCTGCCGTCACCCGCAAGACTGCCGAGACGAACATCCGCGTTGCCATCAACCTGGATGGCACAGGCCAATCCAAATTGGCCACCGGCATCGGTTTTCTGGACCACATGCTCGACCAGATCGCACGCCACGGCTTGATCGACCTGGACGTGGTCTGCGAAGGTGACTTGCACATCGATGGCCACCACACGGTGGAGGACATCGGCATCACTTTGGGCCAAGCGTTTGCGCAAGCCGTGGGTGACAAAAAAGGCATCCGCCGCTATGGCCACGCCTATGTGCCGCTGGATGAAGCTTTGAGCCGCGTGGTGATCGATTTTTCGGGGCGTCCGGGTTTGCACATGGATGTGAATTTCACCTCCGGCATGATCGGTGCGCTTGACACCCAGCTGGTGTTTGAATTTTTCCAGGGCTTCGCGAACCACGCGCTGTGCACGCTGCACATCGACAACCTCAAGGGTGTCAACGCGCACCACCAGTGCGAAACCATCTTCAAGGCTTTTGCGCGCACATTGCGAGCCGCTTTGGAGCTGGACCCCCGTTCGGCCGGTGTGATTCCGTCGACCAAGGGAAGTCTCTGAGCATGAGCGTCAATCGCGTCGCTGTCGTCGATTACGGCATGGGCAACCTGCGCTCGGTGGCGCAGGCGGTGATCCATGCCGCTTCCAGTGTCGACCATGCCGAAGTCACGGTTACCTCCGATCCGCAAGTGGTACGCGATGCGCACCGCGTGGTTTTGCCGGGGCAGGGCGCCATGCCCGACTGCATGCGCGAACTGCGCGAGTCGGGCCTGTTGGACGCCGTGCTCGAAGCGGCTGCCAGCAAACCCCTGTTTGGCGTGTGCGTGGGCATGCAGATGTTGCTGGACCACAGCGCCGAAGGCGACACGCCCGGGTTAGGCTTGATCCCTGGGGACGTCATCAAGTTCGATCTGGCTGGCCGCACCCAACCCGACGGCACACGCTATAAAGTGCCCCAGATGGGCTGGAACCAGGTGTGGCAAAGCACGCCGCGCCATGCGCTGTGGGATGGCATCGAAGACGGCAGCTGGTACTATTTTGTGCACAGCTTTTACGCCAAGGTGGCCAACCCGGCCCATGCGGCGGCCGAAACCGATTACGGCGGTCGCTTTGCCTGCGCCATTGCCCGAGACAATATTTTTGCCACCCAGTTTCACCCTGAAAAAAGCGCGGCCCAAGGCTTGGCGCTGTTTCGCAATTTCCTCCACTGGCAGCCTTGAGTGGTTTTCACTGCCGTTTTTTCTTTCACCTGCTTTTAATTTGCCATGATTCTGATCCCCGCCATTGACCTCAAAGACGGCCACTGCGTTCGCCTCAAGCAGGGCGATATGGACCAAGCCACCACCTTTGGCGAAGACCCTGCTGCCATGGCGCGCACCTGGCTGGAAAAGGGCGCTCGACGCCTTCATTTGGTGGATCTGAATGGCGCTTTTGCGGGCAAGCCGCAAAATTTTGCGGCCATCAAAGCCATCCTCAAGGAAGTTGGCAGTGACATTCCTGTGCAACTCGGTGGCGGTATCCGCGATCTGGACACGATTGAAAAATACATCGACAGCGGTCTGCAGTACGTCATCATCGGCACCGCAGCCGTCAAGAACCCCGGTTTTCTGAAGGACGCCTGTACCGCGTTTGGCGGCCACATCATCGTGGGCCTGGACGCCAAAGACGGCAAGGTGGCCACCGACGGCTGGAGCAAGATGACCGGCCACGAAGTGGTCGATCTGGGCAAGAAGTACCAGGACTGGGGCGTTGAGTCCATCATCTACACCGACATCGGTCGTGACGGCATGCTCAGCGGCATCAACATCGATGCCACGGTCAAGCTGGCCCAAGCCCTCACCATCCCTGTGATCGCTTCGGGTGGGCTGTCCAATATGGCCGACATAGAGCAGCTGTGTGCGGTGGAGGGCGAAGGCGTGGAAGGCGTGATCTGTGGCCGCGCCGTGTACTCCGGTGACCTGGACTTCGCACTGGCCCAACAACGTGCCGACGAATTGAACGGTTGAAGATGCAGACGGGTGCCACCTGCCGCGAATTGACTTTTGCAGGCTTGCCTGCAACCGAGTTGCAGCTGCCTTGTGGTGACCGTGTGGTCGTGGCGCAGCACGGTGCCCACGTGCTGTCTTGGGTGGCCAATGGGCGTGAGCGCTTGTATCTGAGCCCGAACAGCGTCATGGATGGCCGTGCCGCCATCCGTGGCGGCATCCCGGTTTGCTTTCCCCAATTCAACCAGCGCGGTGATCTGCCCAAACACGGCTTTGCACGCAACCTGTCGTGGACGGTCAAACCGCCACGTCTGGAGGGTGACAAGGCCCATCTTGTGCTGGCCTTGAGTGACAGCGCGGTCTCCCGTCAGTGGTGGGATCAGTCCTTTGAAGCGCTGCTGTTGATCGAATTGATGCCAGGTGCACTGCAGGTGGACCTTGCAGTGCGCAACACCGACACCAAACCGCTGAGCTTCACCGGGGCGCTGCACACGTATTTCGCTGTCAGCGACGTGGCGCAAGCCCGATTGCTGGGCCTTGGTGGTCAGGCCGAGTGGGATGCCGTCCAGGATCGCCATGCGACTGCGGCGCCCGAGTTGCGCTTTGTGGGTGAGTTTGACCGTGTGTATTCGGCTTCCCCCATGGGCTGCGAATTGCTGGACGGTCCCCATGCCCTGTCCATTGAACAAGACATGGACTGGGCCCAGACCGTGGTCTGGAATCCGGGCGCTGCCAAGTGCGCCAGCCTCACCGACATGCCTGCAGATGGCTGGCAACACATGCTGTGCGTCGAAGCCGCCCAGGTTTATGCGCCGATCTGCATCGAGCCTGGCGATTTCTGGCAGGGCGCGCAGCGCCTGTCTGTGGCGTGATGTTCATGCCCTTTTTATCCGTGCTGCGCTGGCAGTGACGACCTTCATTCCAACCCAAACCCATTTTCATGCTGGCCAAACGCATCATTCCCTGCCTTGACGTGACCGGTGGTCGTGTCGTCAAAGGCGTCAACTTTGTCGAGCTGCGCGATGCCGGTGATCCGGTGGAGATCGCTGCCCGCTACAACGAGCAGGGCGCTGACGAGTTGACCTTTTTGGACATCACCGCCACCAGCGATGGGCGCGATGTGATCTTGCACATCATCGAAGCCGTGGCTTCGCAGGTGTTCATTCCGCTTACCGTCGGTGGTGGTGTGCGCACTGTCGAAGACGTACGCCGCCTGCTCAACGCCGGGGCCGACAAGACCAGCTTCAACTCGGCTGCGATTGCCAACCCGCAGGTCATCCGTGAGGCCTCGGCCAAATACGGTGCACAGTGCATCGTGGTGGCCATCGATGCCAAGCGTCGCACTGCCGAAGACGAGCAGCGCATCGGCACGAATGGTTTGCCCATGGGCCCAGGCTGGGACGTGTACAGCCACGGCGGTCGCAAGAACGTCGGCCTGGACGCTGTGGCCTGGGCGGCCCAAATGGCCGAGTACGGCGCGGGCGAAATCCTGCTGACCAGCATGGACCGCGATGGCACCAAAAGCGGCTTTGACCTGCAACTGACCCGCGCCGTGAGCAACGCCGTGAGCGTGCCTGTGATTGCTTCGGGTGGCGTGGGCAACCTCGACCACTTGGCCGATGGCGTGAGTTTGGGCGGTGCCGATGCCGTGCTGGCCGCCAGCATCTTCCACTACGGTGAATACACCGTGCAACAAGCCAAGCAGCGCATGCGCGAGCGCGGCATTTCCGTCCGACTGTGAGCGCACACCATGAACTGGCTCAATCAAATCAAATGGGATGAACACGGCTTGGTGCCGGCCATTGCTCAGGAAGCATCGACTGGCGATGTGCTGATGTTCGCGTGGATGAACCGTGAAGCGCTGCAAAAAACCGCGGAGCTCAAGCGGGCTGTGTACTTCAGCCGCTCACGCAAGAAGCTGTGGTTCAAGGGCGAGGAGTCCGGCCATGTGCAGACCGTGCACGACATCCGCCTTGATTGCGATAGCGATGTGGTCTTGCTCAAGGTGACCCAACTGGGGCACGAGCCCGGCATTGCCTGCCACACGGGCCGCCACAGCTGTTTTTTCCAGAGCCTGCAAGGCGAGGACTGGGTTGCCGCCGATCCTGTGCTCAAAGATCCCGAAACCATTTACAAATAAAGCCATGACCACGAACTCTTCTGACACGCTGGCTCGTCTGGCTGGCATCATTGAAAGCCGCAAGGCGGTCAATGGCGGTGACCCTGAAAAAAGCTATGTGGCGCGTTTGCTGCACAAAGGGCCTGATGCCTTCCTGAAGAAAATCGGTGAAGAAGCCACCGAAACCGTGATGGCCGCCAAGGACGTGGACCACGGTGGTGACGCGTCGAAGCTGGTCTATGAAGTGGCCGACCTGTGGTTCCACAGCATGATTGCGCTGGCGCACTATGGCTTGACGCCTGCCGATGTGGTCAATGAACTGGCTCGCCGTGAAGGCCTGAGCGGTCTGGAAGAAAAAGCCCTGCGCAAAGTGCAAGAGCGCGAGCGCCTGGGTGAGTGAGCTTTGGTCATGAGCACCGCACCGTCCGACGACAACAACCTCACGGTCAGCTGGGTCAGCTACATCCTGCACCTGATTGTGGCCGTCAGTGCCATCACGCCAGGTGGTCAACTGGGCCCGGCCTTGTTGGTCGTCGCGTTGGTCATGGACCTGGTCAAAAAGGGCGATGTCACGGGCTGGCAGGCCACACACTTCAGCTTTCGCATCCGCACGGTGCTTTGGGCTGCGGTGCTGTACCTGATCACTGTGCCCTTGTGGTTTTTCTTTGTGTTTCCTGGCTGGATCGCCTGGGGGCTGATTTCCATCTGGTTTTTGTACCGGATTGTCTTGGGCATGGTGCGCCTGAATGCGCAGCGCCCGGTGACCGAGTGATTCCGAAAGTGTGTGAACGATGACCGATTCCAACTGTATTTTCTGCAAGATCATCGCGGGTCAAATTCCTTCCCGCAAAGTGCATGAAGACGACCATGTCTTTGCCTTTCACGACATTTCGCCTTGGGCGCCGGTGCATTTCCTGATCATTCCCAAACTGCATGTGCCCTCGATGGCGCACCTGACGCCCGCGCATGAAGGTTTGATGGGCCACATGATGACCCTGGCCCCCAAGCTGGCGTTGCAAGAGGGCTGCAAGCCTTACCCGGAAGGTGGTTTCCGGATCGTGCTCAATACCGGTGCCGAAGGCGGCCAGGAAGTTCACCACTTGCACATGCATGTGATGGGCGGCCCACGCCCCTGGCTCCGGGGTTGAATTTCCGGGCTGTTTCTGCAAGTCCCCACTGCATCAGGGTCGTTCATGGTTCAGGGGTGTCAGCCCTTAGAATCGAAACATCTTTAGGAGATTTCCATGGGTTCCTTTTCCATTTGGCACTGGCTGATCGTGTTGTTGATCGTGGTCATGGTTTTTGGCACAAAAAAGCTCAAGAACATCGGTTCTGACTTGGGCGGAGCCGTCAAAGGCTTCAAAGATGGCATGAAAGAAGGCGGCGCTGCTGCTGACGACAAGGCCGCAGCCCCTGTGGCAGCGCCCGCCGTCGAGAAGACGACCATCGATGTCGAAGCCAAGACCAAGTCTTGATCGCTTGAACCACCGAGCTTGCTGTGCTTGACTTAGGCATTTCCAAAATGGCGCTGATCGGCGTCGTGGCGCTGGTCGTCATCGGCCCCGAGAAGCTGCCCCGTGTGGCACGCACGCTCGGCACCTTGATTGGCAAAGCCCAGCGCTATGTGGCCGACGTCAAAGCCGAGGTCAACCGGTCCATGGACCTGGAAGAGCTCAAGAAGATGAAGGAAACGATGGAAACCGCTGCCCGCGATGTCGAGCAGTCGGTGCAAACCACGGCTTCCGAATTTGAAAAAGACTGGGCCGAGACCACAGCGGGCATGACCAGCATGACGACCAGCTCGTCCACTTGGGAGCCCAGTCCCCCCAGCTACAAACACCCGGACAAGAATTGGCGCCTCAAACGCGGCGCCACCCCGCAGTGGTACAAAGCCCGTGCGGGTGTGCGGACCAAGGCCTTGTCGGGTGCAGCCCGTGTGGCGCGTTACCGGCCCAAGTCACTCAACACCTGATGGTTGAGCGCTGATGGCGCCGGCTGTTCAACCTATTTCCCTATGTCCGACTCCCATTCCCCAGACGAACTTGCAGGAACCGAGCAGCCTTTTGTCGCCCACCTGATCGAGTTGCGCGATCGTTTGATCCGCGCGGTGGCAGCCATTGGCATTGCTGCGGTGGTGTTGGCGGTCTTTCCGGGCCCGGGCGAGCTGTACGACATCCTGGCACAACCCCTGGTGGCCCACTTGCCAAAAGGGGCCACCTTGATCGCGACTTCGGTGATCTCGCCGTTCATGGTGCCTCTGAAAATCATGTTGATGGCGGCCTTTTTGCTGGCCTTGCCGGTGGTGCTGTACCAGGTGTGGGCTTTTGTGGCCCCAGGCCTGTATGCCCACGAGAAAAAGCTGGTCTTGCCTCTGGTGGTGTCCAGCACCGTGCTGTTTTTGGTGGGCGTGGCGTTTTGCTACTTTTTTGTCTTCGGGCAGGTCTTCAAATTCATCCAGGGTTTTGCCCCCAAGAGCATCACCGCTGCACCGGACATTGAGGCTTACTTGAGTTTTGTGCTCACCATGTTCCTGGCCTTTGGCCTGGCTTTCGAGGTGCCTGTGGCCGTGGTGGTGCTGGCCCGCATGGGCGTGGTCAGCGTGCAAAAGCTCAAGGACTTCCGGGGCTATTTTGTGGTGCTGGCTTTTGTGATTGCGGCGGTGGTCACGCCGCCTGATGTGGTCTCTCAGCTGGCTTTGGCCATTCCCATGTGCCTTCTTTATGAATTGGGCATCTGGGCGGCGCAAATTTTCATCAAGCACACCCAGGCACCCGAAGAAGCTGAAGCTTGAGGGGGGCGGCGGATGCCATGAAAAAGGGAGCTCGCGCTCCCTTTTTTGTGCCCGCTGCGCCGTGGCGTCACCGGTTGGGTTTGCGTTGCGCCGGGCGTTCCGTCGGTGTCAGGCGCAAGACCAATTCGCCATGCCTGCGCCAGACTTTCACATCGATGGCGGTGCCCGGTTGCAGGCTGGCCACTTGTGTCAGCAATTCCGAGACATTGCCCACGCGCTGGCCAGCGACTTGAACGATCACATCCCCTGGACGGATGCCTGCTTTGGCTGCGGGACCATTTTGCAAGACGCCCGTGATGACCACGCCTTGCGGCAAGGCCTGTTTGCCAGCAGCGGGCAGTTGGAAACTCTCGGCCAATTCGGGCGTCAAGTCCTGGGGCTCCACGCCGATCCAGCCGCGTGAGACTTTGCCGTTCTTGAGCAGGTCTTGCATGACTTGCTGCGCAGTGGATACAGGAATGGCAAAGCCAATGCCCATGTTGCCGCCAGAGCGCGAATAAATGGCGGTGTTGATGCCCATCAGGTGACCATGCACATCGACCAGCGCGCCGCCAGAATTGCCGGGGTTGATGGCGGCGTCGGTCTGGATGAAGTTCTCAAAGGTGTTGATGCCCAGGTGGCTGCGACCCAAGGCACTGACGATGCCCGATGTCACAGTCTGGCCCACGCCAAAGGGGTTGCCAATGGCCAGCACCACATCACCGACTTGCAAGTCCTGGGGTTGGCCCAACACGATGACCGGCAATTTGTCGAGCTGGATTTTTAGGAGCGCCAAATCGGTGTCCGGGTCGGTGCCGATCACTTTGGCTGCTGCACGCCGTCCGTCGGCCAGAAAGACCTCGATGTCGTCGGCATCTTCGACCACATGGTTGTTGGTCAGGATGTGGCCCTCGGGGCTGACGATCACGCCGCTGCCCAGGCCGCCGGTGTTTTCTTCCGCGTCACCCTCAAAAAAGCGTGACCAGGGATCGGAGTTGCCCGATGTGCGGTTCTTGCTGGTGCTGATGCTCACCACGGCGGGTGAGGCTTTTTGGGCGGGGGCGCTCAGGCTGCCGGCGGGGCGGTTCAAGAGCGAGCCTGCTGGTGCCTGCAGCAGCGTCATGCCATCGGCTGAGCGTTGCGCGTTGCGCAGCCATTCGGGCTTGAGCGTGGCCACCACAAACCAGGCGGCCAACAAGACGGTGACGCATTGAGAGAAAAAGAGCCAATAACGTTTCATGCAAGCCATTGTCCTTGATCTTTTTCGGCGCGTGTTCAGATGCGGTAAAGCCCTGACGCCCTTGGGCCACAATAGACGCCATAGCCAAGAGATTGTTCACATGACCGATGCCAAAACCCTGGGCCAGGCGCTGGATGCGCTGCTGGCGCCTCACCAATTCAAGGATTACGGGCCCAACGGCCTTCAGGTGGAAGGCGACCGCGAGGTGCGCCTGCTGGTCAGCGGCGTGACGGCCAGCCGAGCCTTGATTGAAGCGGCCATCGATGCGAATGCCGATGCCATTCTGGTTCACCATGGTTTGTTCTGGCGTGGGCAGGATGGCCGTGTGACGGGCTGGATGCGGGAGCGTCTGCGCCTGCTGTTGGCGCATGGTATCCATTTGTTTGCCTACCACTTGCCTTTGGATGCGCACGCTGAATTGGGCAACAACGCGCAACTGGGGCAGGTGTTGGGCTTGCAGGCAGATGGGCGCTTTGGTGAGCAAAATCTGGGGTTCATCGGGCAAGGCGCTCAAGCTTGGGCCACCCCTCAAAGCCTGGCCGATCATGTGGCCCGTGTGCTGGGGCGGCAGGTGACATGTGTTGCCGGGCCTGAGCGACCGATTCGCAGAGTGGCCTGGTGCACAGGTGGCGCACAGGGCTATTTTGAATCGGCCATGGCTGCGGGAGCCGATGCTTTCATCACGGGGGAAATCTCCGAGCCGCAAGCTCACCTGGCGCGCGAAACGGGCGTGGCCTTTCTGGCCTGCGGCCACCACGCGAGCGAGCGCTATGGCGCAGCGGCCGTGGGGGCGCGCATGGCCCATGATCTCGGCTTGGCGCACCGCTTCATCGACATCGATAACCCTGCCTGATGGCTTGACCGACATGACGCAACTGCCTTTGGCCATCACCCCGGGTGATCCGTGTGGGATCGGCCCTGAAATCATTGCTCGCGCCTGGGTGGATGCGCCCTCGGAAACACGCCATTGTTTTGTAGCGGGCGATGTGGGGGTGATGCGCAGAGCCATGGCTTTGGTGCAAACGGCACCGGCGTTCCCCGTGTGCGAAATTGACAGCCCGGCACAAGCCTTGACCGTGCCCCCCCGTTGCTTGCCTGTGCTGCAGGTGGTGCCCACAGCGCCTGTGCTGCCTTGGGGGACGGTTGATGCGCGAGCCGGTCAGTTGGCGGGTGAGGCGGTGTTGTGGGCCACGCGCGCCGCTTTGCTCGGCGAGGTGGCCGGCTTGGTGACCGCACCCTTGCACAAGGAGGCCTTGCATGCCGCAGGTGCACCTTATGACCAGTACCCGGGGCATACCGAGTTGCTGCAGGCCGAAGCGGCTCGGCATGCGGGCGTGCCTCTGGCACAGATGCCGGTACGCATGATGCTGGCCAATGACGAGTTGCGCACGGTCTTGGTCAGCATCCATGTGTCTTTGCGCGAGGCTTTGGATGCCATCACGGTGGACCGTGTTTTGCAAACGTTGCGCATCACGCATGTGTCCTTGTCACGGGTGTTGGGTCGTCCACCACGCATGGCGGTGGCGGGCGTCAATCCGCATGCAGGGGAGGGGGGGCTGTTTGGGCGCGAAGAAATTGACATCCTGCACCCGGCTCTGGCGCAAGCCCGCTTGGAAAGGCTGGTTGTGCATGGGCCCTTTGCGCCGGACACGGTCTTCATGCGCGCAAGGCGTCAGGCCGATGGCCGCCGTGAGTTCGATGTGGTGATCGCGATGTACCACGACCAGGGCTTGATTCCCGTCAAGTATTTGGGGGTGGAGCAGGGCGTGAACGTCACGCTGGGCTTGCCCTTGGTCAGAACCAGCCCGGACCACGGTACTGCCATGGACCTGGCAGGTCGGGGCCTGGCCGATGCCAGCAGCATGGTTCAGGCCATCCGCATGGCTTGGCAATTGGTCAGTGGCGGGCACTGACCGTGCGGTGCTTCAAGCTTTGTTTTTCAGGCTGTCGCGGATTTCGCGCAGCAACAAAACGTCTTCGGGGGTGATGGCTTCTGGCGCGGCTTCAGCGGGAGTCTTTGCGACCAGTTTGTTCATCTGGCGGATCATCACAAAAATGATGAAAGCCAGGATGATGAAGTTCAATGCCACGGTGATGAAGCTGCCGTAGGCGAACACAGCGCCCATTTTCTTGGCTTCCACCAGGCTCAGCCCGGCCGCTTGCCCCGCCAGACCCAAGTAATAGTTGGAAAAGTCCAGGCCACCGAAGGCCTTGCTGACCAAAGGCATGATCAGGTCACCCACCGCGGAATCGACGATTTTGCCGAAGGCACCGCCGATGATCACGCCGACCGCCAGGTCCATGACGTTGCCTTTGACGGCGAAAGATTTGAATTCTTGAAGAAATGACATGCGAGCCTCTGTTGATGAAGTGAATGACAAAGTTTATTCTTTTTTATTCGTCATGATGCAAGTTCAGGTGCTGTAAGTCGGTTGTCTGTTTCACTCCGCTACAATCCGCGGTTGACCCGATAACGACTCGCTAGAGGATTCTCATGAGTGACACCCCAGTCGACAGCAGCAAGCGGACGTGGCTGATTGCCTCCACTTGCGCAGGCGCCGTAGGCGCTGGCTTTGTGGCCACCCCCTTCGTCAGCAGCTTCCAACCTTCCGAACGCGCCAAAGCCGCTGGCGCAGCCGTCGAAGTG
>Ga0228703_1000729_pt1 | contig 22366 bp, 12 predicted proteins | sample McNCre217_Aug_MG_3_FD_178020 | JGI IMG/M metagenome (GOLD analysis project Ga0228703, IMG submission 178020) | Freshwater microbial communities from McNutts Creek, Athens, Georgia, United States - 29-17_Aug_MG | ecosystem: Environmental > Aquatic > Freshwater > Creek | place: USA: Georgia... | reverse complement strand
CTATTTGTAACGAGCCGCAAGCGCTCGGCCATGTTGCCTGATATACCCACAAGCGCTGAAGTTGGATTGAAGGATTTATCCGTCGAGGTTTTCTATGTTGCTATGGTGCCCACAGCGACTCCCAACGATGTAGTGGCTGTTTTACAAAAAGGCATGCTCGAGGCTTTGTCACGTCCTGAAGTGAAAGCCCGATTAGAAGCGCAAGACTTGGTGATTGAAAGTGAAACTGGACAAGCAGCAGTTCAACGCCTAGAAAATATGCGTGCGCGTTATGCCCCCATCATTAAGGCCACAGGAATGCAAATCGAATGACACGTCCGAACATTATTTTTATCGTCGCAGACGATTTAGGCTTCGCAGATTTAGGTTGTTACGGTGGACGCAACGCTCGCTTTGGCGCGGTCTCTCCTGTCTTAGATGGCCTCGCTGCCAATGGCTTGAAACTCACGGAGGGTTATTCCAACTCACCGGTGTGCTCACCGACACGCTTTGCCCTCATGACAGCACGCTACCAATACCGCTTGCGTGGCGCCGCCGAAGAGCCTATCAATAGCCGCAGCAAAGGAAGCACGACGCTGGGTCTTCCGCCAGAGCATCCAACCTTACCCTCTTTACTCAAAGAGAGTGGTTATCACACCGCATTAATCGGGAAGTGGCACTTAGGTTATCCGCCTACTTTCAGCCCACTACGTTCAGGCTATGACGAGTTCTATGGGCCTATGGCCGGTGGCGTGGATTACTTTACCCACTGTGCCTCTAATGGAGCCCACGATTTGTACACAGGTGAAATTGAAACACCTGAAGAAGGCTACCTCACGGATTTATTGTCGCGTCGCGCTGTCAATTACATTGAACGCCAAGCGGATGACGACCACCGAGGCAAACCATTTTTTCTGAGCTTGCATTACACAGCGCCACACTGGCCTTGGGAAACGCGCGACGATGCAGCACTTGCCCAAGAGGTAAAAGACAATCTCTTTCACTTGCATGGTGGAAATATTCATACCTACCAACGCATGATCCACCACATGGACGAAGGAATTGGTTGGGTGATGGACGCACTCAAACGCACACACCAATTCGACAACACCTTGGTGGTGTTTACCAGCGATAACGGTGGTGAGCGCTTTAGCGACAACTGGCCGCTCGTCGGTGGAAAAATGGATTTAACCGAAGGTGGTATTCGCGTACCTTGGATTGCCCATTGGCCAGCAGTCATTGCTCCAGGATGTGAATCAAGTCAACACTGCATGACGATGGATTGGTCAGCCACTATGCTCGATGCTGCACAGGCTAAGGCATCAGCGTCTTACCCACTCGATGGAATTTCATTGCTTCCCTTGCTGAAGGATGCTGACAACAAAGTAGTTCGCCCTTTGTATTGGCGCATGAACCATCGCGGCCAGCGTGCCATGCGATCGGGCGATTGGAAATATCTGCGCGTCGACGGTAACGACTATCTCTTCAATATCCCGCAAGATGCACGCGAACGCGCCAACTTAGCCCACAGAGAGCCCGAGCGTCTGAACAGTATGCGAAACGCGTGGGAAGCTTGGAACGAAACCATGCCACCCATCCCGCAAGATGCAACTATCAGTCTTGGTTATTCAGTCAAAGATATGCCGCAACGCTAGGGTTGATTTGATTCTGATACATCAAGCCGAAACAATCCATCCCTCTAAAGCATCAAACACAGGCAACCCATAACAAGCATGGCCACTTAAGTGCTGCGCATGCGCCCAAGCCGCCTGCACCATACACAACACGGCATCTAAACAATCCCCCGAAGCATCTGCTACCAAACTATCGTGTTGCGCATGGCTGAGTTTGAGTTGCAAACCCAAACGCGTTTGTCCCACTTCTAATGCTTGGAGCGTTTGCTTTCGTGCAATCAATCGCTCTGGCGTTTGCTTGGCTTTGTCGTCACTTTTGTAACTCTGGTTGCCAACCAATTCGCGGGCTAACAAACCGGGGTAAGCCTCTAAAGCGACCCGTTGGTATGGAGACACAGAAGGTACATGCAGTCCAGGTAGCGTCACCCCAGCACCGATGAGTCGAGGCACCCCAGCATGCATCATGAAAGCCACTGGCGGATTCACCCATTTCATAGAAGGACTTGAGCCTGCAGGGCCATCGGTTACACGATGTGCAAATTTTTGTCCCACTGGTCGCGCATCACAAAAGGTTTTGAATTGCGCGCGTATGTCTTCTCGTGTCAAAGAAGCATAGTGCTGCATGCACGCCAGCCACTCTGTCGGCCAGCTGAGTTTTTCCACCAACTCGCGCGGCAACCCAAAGGGCAAATCAAAACCACCCACCCAGTCCTTGGGTTGCGCCAACCATTGGGACCAGTCGTCTAAGGTTTCAAATCGCAAGAGCTCTTGTAATTGCACTCTGCCCTGCTTGGCAGAGCCCATCGCGACAACGATGGGCTTGCGTTTGGAGGGGCTGCTACTGAAATCACAACCCACCAGCATGGTCGTGTGGACTGACTATTAATTAAGCACGACCGATGATCGAGGCAGTGGCCATCAACTCTTCGAGTAGCGCAAATGACACCGCACCTGAGACCGAATAAGGATCTAACTCGGCAGTCTCTGAATACTTCAACACGATAGAAGGATTGAGTTTGTCTAAACGCACTTGGCCCATGGTCCAACCACCGAAACGACGCTCGGTAATCTCTTCGTAATCTAGCAACACGACATCTTTGTGGCGAGGATCTTTAACGATGACACTGTAAAGCGCATTGACTTGGTTTCGTCCGCCTTCAATCGCTTGCAAATAAATGCCGCCACCGTAGCAAAGCACACCGGTGATGCCGTTTTGATGGTTGTGCTCGCGTGCACTGCTAAGAATGGACTCCGTCGCATCGTTGGACTCTGGGTTGACGGAACGACTGACATATAACAAACGAACCAGCATGGTATTAATCCTTTTGGGGAATCAGAGATAAAAACTCACGGCGCAAGTTGGGATCTTTTAAGAAAGCGCCTCGCATGACCGAGTTGATCATCTTGCTGTCCATGTCTTTGACACCACGCCAAGACATGCAAAAGTGGCTGGCTTCCATCACGATGGCTAATCCATCAGGTTGGGTTTTTTGTTGAATCAAATCAGCGAGTTGCACCACGGCCTCTTCTTGAATTTGCGGGCGTCCCATCACCCATTCAGCCAAGCGTGCGTATTTGGAGAGCCCAATCACATTGGTGCGCTCGTTAGGCAATACGCCAATCCAAATCTTGCCAATCACTGGACAGAAATGGTGGCTACATGCACTGCGCACAGTGATGGGGCCGACGATCATCAACTCGTTCAAATGTTCGGCATTTGGAAACTCGGTAATCGCAGGGGCTTTGACGTAACGGCCTTTGAACACCTCGTTGAGGTACATCTTGGCCACTCTACGGGCGGTGTCCCCTGTGTTGTGGTCGTTCTCGGTGTCTATCACCAAGCTATCGAGCACGCCTTTCATTTTTGACTCGACTTCGTCTAGTAAAGCCTCCAACTCACCGGGCTGGATGAAGTCGGCGATGTTGTCGTTGGAGTGGAAACGCTTGCGCGCAGCGGCAATTCGCTCACGGATCTTGACAGAAACCGGCGTGCCTTCAAAGTTGTCTTTGGCATTCATGGATAGCATCCTAGCAGTGAAGTAACAGCCTTATGGCTTGTAGCGTCTATGCCCAATTCGCTGTATTGCATGGCATTCAGCGCACCTAAGAAAACCAGTTTGTAAGTGGAACTCAAAAAATTAGTGAGTTTGTATATACCCATTTCATTAGTAAAAAATTTACAAACACGTTTTATTTGTACTAAAGAATTCTTTATGACCTTCTTTTTATTGCGTGGTGTACGCTTTTTCAAAGCTCAGTTCGGCATTTTTGTCAAATTTTTACCTGTGGTGCTAATCGCAGCATGCGGTGGTGGTGGCGGTGGTGACGGCACTTCCGTTGGGGGTAATAACAGCACACTGCTAGCCACACAAATTGCAGAAGTTCAGCCTGACAGCGAAACCGACACAAGTTCTGTGTTTGTCCAACTTGGTAGTCCAAACGCTCCTACTAGTGGCGCGCAAATTGCCACAGAAGCACTACGGGCAGAAATACAAAACCAATTTCTGGTGGATCTAGAAGCCGCTACGACAAAACCCAAGGTAATTTTGGGCATTAGTACTTCAGCACCTTGCGATGCCACTGGGTTTGCGCAACAACTAGAAAACGCACATAAATTTAATACAGACACAACTGTTCGGCTTGACCTGACTGCCTGCCAATTGAATTTACTGAAATCCATGCCTAATGTGAAAGGCGTGTTTCCAGATTTCACGTTGGACCATCAAGCAGCACCTTCGCCAAGTGCGTTTAATTACTTGAATTCTGCAATTGACGCTTCATTCAACGGCACCTCCTCGCGGCAAATCAACACCAGCAATACTGGGTCTGGAAGCCCTAAAGTAGCAGATGGAAATGGCGTAGTCATTGCCCTTCTTGATACCGGTGTGGAAGATCGGCATCCCGCACTTGGAAGCGCCAAAGTCTTACCAGGTGCTTGCTTTTCAACAGCGAGTAATGGGGGCACTAGCTTTTGTTCTAGCGGCAATACCGTTATTGAACCTTCTCAAAATACAGACCCCACCAAAAGAGTTGCGCGCAGTTGCGCAGACGCTACCAATTCAGGCAATCCTGTCTGGAGTTCCAAGCAACTTGGTATCAACGCAGGTTGCGAACATGGCACAGCCATGGCAAGCGCAGCCGTTATGGGCGCTACAGCGGCCTCGAGCGGGACAGTCAACACTTCCATGAAAGGCGGCATAGCACCGCAGGCAAAAATTCTTCCTGTACAAGTTTTTAATAAAAGCGGCAACGCTATATCTGCTTCATCAGGTGATCTGCTTGCTGCATTGGAATGGGTTGCTTCAGAAGCCCAAAGACGAAAAATCAGTAACTTGTCGCCAATCGTAGCCATCAATATGAGCTTAGGTGGCGGCTCCTTTTCGCAAAATTGCGACAACGATTATGTTGGGGGCTTATTCAAAAGTGTTTTCGCTAAATTACGCATTTTGGGCACCTTACCTATTGTTGCAGCAGGTAACAGCGGCAATAAAAGCGCTATCAGTTTTCCAGCTTGCGCGAGCAACGCTGTCAGTGTTGCCGCCACCCAACTCGATGGAAACAGCTTAGCCAGTTACTCGAACTTTAGTAACCAAGTCAAGCTCTTAGCAATAGGCGGTGAAAGCAATCCTAATGCGCAATATGCATTGCCAAGTTTGTGCTCTGACGGAAATAACTTCGATTGTTGGAACACCATGGCTGGAACATCGCCCGCCACTGCTTTGGCATCAGGCGGTGTTGCAGCATTAACCAGTCTTAAACCAGATGCAGCATTGACCGATATTGAGACTGCGCTGACTTCTGCCGTTGATGGAGGAACTTCTAAATCCGTTGCACTCTATGGCACAACCAAACCTACACTGCGCTTGACATCTAGCGGTTATAGGTTGATTGGCTTGGCAGAGCCCAATGCAAACTCATCAACACCAGCACCTAGCCCAACTCCTTCCCCTCCCACACCATCCCCTACTCAACCTGTCACTGCCACCCAAGGCAAAGTTTGTTTTTATACAAACACCAATTACCAAGGCAAGGCCAACTGTGCGCTTTTTAATTATGGAGGTTCGAATCAGTGGTACAAGCTTGCGACCAGAATAGGCTCTGTAAAGATTGAACCCATCAACGGCTCTACGCCCGCCAGCTCCGCCATAACAGTTACCTACTTTCATTACGCTTTTGACTACAAGGCATCAATTGGATTCAACACAGGTAGTGGTGGCGTCTCGAAATCTATTGACTTACCCAATACCTCTGCTCTCGGCTTCTGGGACAGAGGTATTCCATTAATTTATGGTGTGAATATTATTGTTAAGTGACCTTGATGCACATTCCATCGACATTGGATGTTCGGAATACAGAAATCGCATCGCTATGATGCTTTCATATGTTGTCGCCATCCAATTTGCCATTGTGGCGCTGTGAAAGCGGCGCACCAGCACCTAAGCGTGTCGTGTATGGCGATGACACGTTATCTGCAGATACCGCTTATCGATTCATGTGTGAAGGAACAGCCGTCTTGTGGCAAGGAGACTTCCACAACGCACGGCAACTGCTCCAAGCCCTTGCTAGGCGTGTCCAAAAAAAATCAACTAAAAAATCTTCACAAACTCGAATCGCCAATCAAAGGATTGAGCAAGCGACAGATAAGCCCCAAGATACCGCGCAAATATTCCATTTGCACCGACAAGCACTGGGGCAACGTGCGCGCATTCTCGGTTTATTACTCATCCCTGTAGACGCCAAATACCGAATCCCCTTACGTCGCGCACCTCATGTGCAAGATGCCTGTGCACATGCATGGGGGCCTCCATCTGACACAGACTGCATGGTCTCATTGCGTGAATTATTAGGCGTAGTAGGCGCCTATGAATGGCGAAAAAAGGGCGTAGAGATTCCTGCCTTAGGCAACCCGCCCCATAACCGCATATATCCACACTACGGGGTTTTCTCTCCAATACGCGGCGAATATATCGACCTCGTCGCCGACATGCCGCTTCGCGATAAAACTTTGGCTTTTGATATCGGTGTGGGAACGGGCGTGCTTTCTGCGCTATTGGTTAAACGTGGCGTTCAGCGCGTCATAGCAACAGACCAAGATCCTCGAGCACTTGCATGCGCCAAAGAAAACCTCGAACGCATTGGCGTATCAGCAAAAATTGAATTGCTTGATGCAGATTTATTTCCACAAGGCCTTGCCCCACTGGTGGTGTGCAACCCGCCATGGGTACCAGCAAGACCTACATCCCCCATTGAGCATGCGGTCTACGATGAAGACAGCCAGATGCTAAAGGGGTTTTTATCCGGATTAAAAGCACACCTCACACCTGCAGGTGAGGGATGGTTAATTTTGTCGGACTTAGCGGAGCATCTGGGTCTTCGCTCCAGGGAAAAACTTTTGCAGTGGATAGACGAAGGCGGGCTGACAGTGTTGGAACGCAAAGACATCAAGCCGCGTCATAGCAAAACTGCTGACACCGATGATCCTTTGCATATGGCACGCGCGTCCGAAGTTACTTCGCTATGGCGCCTTGGGGTCAAACATCCATCTCATAACGCTTGAGTATTCAAGAAGAGCTTGCAGGTTTAGTTGAGTGCACTCTTCTTAAATCTAGTGAGCCATTTGGCTATTCGACTTCGCCAGTCATGGCCATTTTTATCTTCAGTTTGTTTGATCGGTTCCAGCGTGTTTTCCAAAGCTGTATCTGTACTCGCGGCTTGAACCCAACTATCCTTCGGCAACACCACCGGCGGCAATGCAATTTGAACAGGTATGGGTTCTAGTTTCAGCGCTTGCAAAACAAACGCACACACAGATTCCGTAAAAGGCACTGGATGCTTAGCGCCCTCAACCCGCAACGTTGTTAGTTGAGGAAAGGTGGCTTGCAGCTCTTGCACTTGCTGCGGCAAACACACACCGGATTCATCTCCAAACACCAAAGACACCGAGCCCTTGAAGTTATTCAGGAGATGTCCAAACTTCATACCCTTCCAATCTTTGTGATGGGGCAAGTCAAAGTGATGCGGCGACTGCACATCGCGCACAGCACCCTCGGTGACTCGCAAGCGCGCGGCTAATGCATCCGCTTCCGGCATGCGGCCCGCTGTTTTCATGCCTTCGTACAAACCATAAATGGACATCCAAGTTAAGTTGAGGCCTATGTCGTTTAGCAACAAACCACTGACATTGTTTGCGACCTTAGCCGCGAGATACATGCCCAAGATGCCACCCATGCTGGTACCAAGAACATCCAAGCGTGGCGCAGGCAACCCATGGCCAAAGATTTCCTGGCGAATAAATGCCTCGATGTCCGATAAATACAAGGACATGCAATAACCACTATCCGAAGGTAGTGGATCTGAGTCGCCTCGCCCGCAATGGTCGAGGCTGATCACCCGCAAGCCCGGGGTGTCGCTTGCTGAGCGCAATAAGGGGTCAAAAGTGGCGCGCGTTTCTAAAAGACCCGGCAAACACAGTAATACCCGAGAACTACTTATCTCACCTATCTGACTAAAGGCCAGTTTGCGTCCGTCTGAAGCCACTTTTGCCGAGGTATTCATAAAAGTATTCATAATTAACCTTAAATAATACTCAAGTATTACAAATTCAAATTGCCAAAATCAACAAAATTGATACTATTTAACTAAATTGGAGATTTTAAATGAAACCTTTAGAAACCAACAAATTGGCTTTTAGATCAAATTGGAGATTATGGACGCTAGCGGTGGTTGGAATACAACTTTCTTTGGCTAGTTTTGGTAGTTTTGCTCAATCTTTGCCAAAACTGATGAATTTGGCCTTGCTCAGCCACCCCAGCATCGCCTCGCAAAAAGCGCAGATGCAAGCCGCAGAAATCGGCGTAGAAACCGCGAAATGGCAATATTTTCCAACCCCGGCCATTAGCACCGAGCGCGTCAACGCCACAACAGGTGACCCTTTTTACGGCGGCGACAAAAACGTCACCACCGTTCGACTTCAGCAACCCCTTTGGACAAATGGCCGTCTAAGCGCTGGCAAAGAAAAAGCACAAGCCACGCTGACATATGAAACCGCAGACCTGAACGAAACCAGTTTGCAAATCAGTATGAAGGTAGCGCAAACCTACTCCGACTTACTAGCGTCGCTCTGGCGCATGCAGTCGACTGAACAAAGTCTGGCTACGCATCAAAAACTACGTGAACAAGTACAACGCCGCGTAGATTTAGGCATGCAGTCAGATGCGGATTTGCGATTGGCTGAAACACGTCTGGATTCCGTCAAATCAGACCTCAGTGCAACACGCGCTCGGGTAGAAAGTTATGCGGTTCGCTTAAAACAACTTATTGGCCAATCCATCCACTTTGGTGAATTACTCGCTAATTTTTCGGCACCACTGAATTTGCCAATTTCCCAAGACCGTGCTTTAGACACTGCACTGTCCATACACCCCACCATCCAAAAAGCCCGCGCGCAATCGCAAATCCAAGAAGCGATCGTGGAAGAAAGCCGCTCTGCATTACTTCCAGACGTGTATGTGCGGGCAGAACGTCAATACGGGGCTTTTTCTATGCAAACCAGCAACACATTCCAAGACCGTATTTTTGTAGGGCTCAGCACCCAACTCGGCGCGGGTTTGTCGGTTTTAAGCAATGTCAAAGCAGCCCAAGCCAAAAGCCTTGCAGCAAAAGAAGAAGTGCAAACACAAACCTTGTCTATCAGCGAGCAAGTCCTCACCGACTACGCACAAGTTGCAAGGTTGGCAGAACAAACCCAAGCACTTGAATCCGCTTTGGTATCGCAAGAGCAAGTGACGCTCTCTCACGACCGCCAATTTTTAGCGGGGCGAAAAAGTTGGACCGAAGTGCTCAACGCCGCACGCGAATTGTCACAGGCGCAAGCGCAACTCACAGATGTCAAAGCCAACCACATCGCAGTGTCTTGGCGTCTAGCGCTCTTTGTCAACGGGCTAGCCATCCTCAACACCCCTTAAATCACTACTGGAGACATGCATGGAAGACGTTAAGAATGTTCAACTTTTACCCTGCCTAGTCCGACTAGCGCAGTTGCAATCCGACAACCTCGACCGACTGGCATTACGTGAAGCGGTAGAGAGCGCACAAGACGACACGCCCGAAGATGCGAAAGCGCAGATTCGCTACATCACCAAACAACTGCGTCTGCCTGCCGCTCGTTGGAAACCAGAGCCACAACTCGATAGCGCCCCTGCCCTGTTATGCCGCATCGAACCTTATCTTGGTATTGAGTGGGGCCTGTTACGTGGCAAGAACGCACAAAACCAATGGATCAGCGAATGGTGGGACAAACAGGCGAATCGCTGGGTCGAGCGTGCAGACGACGCTCTGCCCGATCACCACGCCATTTCACTCAAACTCAGCCAGCCCTATGTTGCCACCAAGAGCCCTGTATTTCGGCTGATCTTGGATGAATTGCTGACACATCGAAGCATTATTCGCGAGACAGTCTTAGCCAGTCTGATTGCCACCGTCTTAGCACTGGGTATTTCATTTTTCAGCATGCAGGTCTACGACAGGGTGATTCCATCGTCCGCCATGCAAACGCTGTTGGTTCTCACTTTAGGCGTTCTTGTTGCTATCTTTTTTGAATGGTTGATCAAACATGTGCGCAGCCACTTGTATGAGGAGTTGATAGACCAAGTCGACCAACGTTTAGCACGCACCGTGTATTTACGCTTTCTCTCCGTGCGCTTAGACCAAATGCCGCAAAGCGTTGGTGCCTTGGCTTCACAAATGCGTGGCTACGAAACCATCCGTGGGTTTATGACTTCCATGACCACCAATCTGATGGTCGATGCGCCCTTTGCTTTGTTTTTTGCCGGCGTCATTGCTTTCATCGCAGGGCCTTTGGCACTCATCCCCACGTTTTTCTTTTTGGTGTCATTGGCCATTGGTTTGTTTTATCGCAAACGTCTAGAAAACATTGCCAAGCAAGCCATGGCTGCAGGCAACTTAAAAACGGGTTTACTGGTAGAGACCATCGAAGGTGCAGAAACCATCAAAGCCGGTCAAGGCGGATGGCGCATGCTCACGCGTTGGATGCGCACCACCAACGACGCGCGCGAAAGCGAACTAGAAATGCGCAACATCAGTGAGCATTCGCAACACCTCGCCGCTTCGTTCCAACAGGTGTCGTATGTCTTGATGGTCGCCTTTGGTGCTTATTTGGTGACACGCAGCGACATCAGCCAAGGTGCTTTGATTGCATGTTCTATTTTGTCAGGCAGGGTGTTGTCTGCTGTCTCCATCATCCCTGGGCAAATTGTGCAGTGGTCCCATGCCAAAGCCTCATTGCAAAGCTTAGACAAATTGTGGGCGCTTGAAGACGACCACCATGGCCAGTCGCAACCTATCGCGATAGAAAACATTCGCGGCGAATACCGTTTAGAAAACATCACCAGCCACTACCAAGGCAACCGAGCTTTGTCGGTGCCCCAACTCGTCATCCGGCCTGGCGAAAAAATTGGCATCTTAGGACCCGTAGGTTCCGGCAAAACCACTTTGTTACGCGTGTTGACGGGTATGTTCAAACCGCAGGAAGGACGTGTTCTATTAGACGGCCTTGATCTCGCACACATCGACAAACCCTTATTAGCCCAACACATTGGCTATGTGCAACAAGACGGTCGCCTGTTCTCTGGCACTTTGCGTGACAACCTCATCTTGGGCCAAGTCGATCCTGGCGACGAAGCCATCTTAGAAGCTGCACGCAAAACTGGTTTGATGCAAGCAGTCATCACACCGCATCCGCACGGCTTGCAACGCACCATCCATGAAGGTGGCACTGGCCTATCGGGTGGTCAACGCCAGTTGGTCAATCTCACCCGCACAGTTTTACGCAATCCGAGTATTTGGTTACTTGACGAACCCACTGCGTCGATGGATCGCAACACCGAAGCGCATATGACGCAAACACTCAAAGAGGCGATACAGCCCACAGACACCTTGGTGCTCGTGACGCACAAAACAGAAATGCTCGATCTGGTCGATCGCCTCATCGTTGTTTACAACCACCAAATAGTCCTCGATGGCCCCAAACAAGATGTGCTTCGGCAATTGCATAACGCACGACCAGAAGCCGCCAACACCACCACCCACTTACGCCAAGCATAGATAGGAGATCACCATGCGTTTTAATTTGAAAACTTTTGATGTGTCAGGTCTTCGTCGGTTTCTGACCATCACCCATGTCATGTTTTTGCTACTGCTCGTATTTCTGGGTTGGGCTTCTTTTTTCGAGCTAGACCAAGCCGTGCGTGCGCAGGGCAAGCTGATACCAGCAGACCATACACAAATCATTCAAGCAGCCGATGGCGGCGTGCTCTCGCGCGTACTCGTGCAAGAAGGCGACACGGTAGTGAGCGGACAACCCTTGGCTGAATTAGAAAAAGAACGGGCCAATGCATCTTTCACAGAGAGCCGCACCAAGCAAGCTTCTTTAGAAATTGCCCTCATCCGCGCACATGCAGAGGCAGAACAAAAGATTCCTTACTTCGGAAAAGACTACGCAGACTTTCCGCAATTCCAATCTTTACAGATGGCTTTTTACAACCAACGTAAACGCAGCCTATCGCAAGATTTGGAAAACCTGTCTGAAACCATCGCCTCCGCGCAACATGAATTAGAGCTCAATAAAAAACTATTCACGACTGGCGACACCAGCCAACTCGAAGTGATGCGCGCACAGCGGCAAGTCACAGAACTGCAAGGGCGAAGCAATGCGGTGCGCAATAAATATCTACAAGACGCTCGTGCTGAAGCCGCCAAGATTGCTGAAGACCTATCGACCAACTATTACCGACTAGAAGAACGCCAAAGTGTTTTAGACCACACCACCATCACGGCACCCGTTGCAGGCGTTGTGAAATACCAACGCGTCACCACCATCGGTGGTGTGCTGCGCCAAGGCGACGAGTTGATGCAAATTTCCCCCACAGAAACCGAACCAGTGTTCGAAGTCAACATCAATCCAGCAGATATTGGCCAATTAAAAGCAGGGCTACCTGCCACGATTCGACTAGATGCATTTGACTATTCCATCTACGGCGTATTGCACGGAACCTTGCGCTACATCAGCTCTGACACCCTCACAGAACAAGGTCCCAACGGACAGGCCAGCACCTTCTACCGCGCCCAAGTCAGTCTGCATGCGGATGACGCCAAAAAGAACCCAAAACTCACATTGGCCATGCTCAAACCTGGCATGACAGCCACCATCGATCTCAAAACGGGTGGCCGCTCTGTTTTGAAGTACCTCATCAAGCCTGTTTATAAGGCTTTTGGTGGCGCTTTAACAGAAAAGTAGTATTATTTAACTAATTAATTTTATTTAGGAGTATTTTTGAATGAATAATTTATCTGAAACACCAAGTGCCACCAGCACAGACCCACAAAGCTTCAAAACCCAACTCAAGAAACTCTCCAATAAGTCAATTAATGCCAAAGTTTCTAAGTCGGGCAACACCTCTGACGCCTTAGCCGAAAACCATAAAAACGCGGAAGCAAAGCCTCTCACAGCAAAACCTAAACGCATACCTGGTGATACAGAGCAAGATTCGCCAAGCGAAAACACACCCAGTGACGCCACCCAAAGCCATGTTGCTGACTTGGCTAGCAAGTTGTTGGCTACGAATAAAGCGGGCCTTGCTCAAGATGGCGAAGGCACTGCCACAACATCTCAGGGTGTGCCAATTGCAAACCTGCCTTTGTATCAACCACAAGATAACGCTATAACTTCCAACACCAGCGTTGAAAGTCATGCAGACACCATCGTTGCGCAAGCGTCTTTTGCAACCCCAGTGTCTACCTCTTACGCGTCTAGCACGGTCGCGTCCGCCACGCCATCATTTAGTTTATTGGGTTTAGGCGCTGGGGTTGGTGCTCTCGCTCTGGTGGGCAGCAAAGGAGGTTCATCTGCTAGTAGCGGTGGACAAACTTCCGCTACATCCACAACACCATCTTCTGGCGCGTCGACCACCTTGACCGGATTAATTGCAGCCGGGCCAATGATCAACACAAACGGACTCAAAGTAGATGCCTTTGATGCCAGCGGCAAACTCTTAGCGTCTACTGCCAATATTCAAACCGATGGAACTTACTCCATCGACCTCAAAAGCCCCTACACGGGTGTTGTCAAACTTGTCGTCAGTGACACCAATGGCAGCACCCCCAACTATATAGATGAGGCTACAGCACAACCCATAGATTTCGGTAGCAAACAACTCATCACCATCTTTGACATACCAGCTGGCAAGACCAATATCAGCCTGAATATCAACACCATCACCACAGATATCGCCAGTCGCGTAGCCAAAGGTGTCAACCAAGATTTAACCCAGGTTACAGAGTTAAAAATTGCACAGGCGCTGACCGATTTTGCTAGTGCATTTCAAATCAAAGACACGTCACAGTTAGACACACTTTTTACGGAAACGCCAAAGTTGTTGTTGAAATCTGATGGAACTCTCAATAGCGAATTTGATACCTATGGCTTGTTATTGGCCATCAAATCAATGATGGATAGCAACAGCGCCTACCAAGTCAAAGACGCACTCAAAGCTTTAACCAGCAGTAGTACTTATAGAGAGAAATGGATAAATGCCACAGCATCTGCATCGCCATCACCCGCTCCCGATTGGAGCGGTGTCATTGATAAATTGACTGCAGACATGTTCAGTTTGCCAGTCAGTGCTACGCCCTTAACAGCCACGCAGTTAGGAGCTGTCCAAACTTTTGCAGCGGGTGATTTAAACGGTGATGGAATTTCAGATTGGTTATTCACATACAAAGGCGGCGACGTAAACAAAGGCGGTTTGCTAGGAAAAGCCTATGCGATATATGGCAACACCAGCGGAAATTTTGATTTGAGCGGCCCTGCGAGTGGAGCATCAACCAATAATTTGATATTCACGATTGACAAAAGTTTAGCTGGTGAAATTGCACCTTTTCCTGAACAACACACAAGAGTAGGTTTTCTACCAATTATTGCGGGTGATTCCAATGGAAATGGCTTAGGAGAAGTAGCGTTTGGCTCGCAAAGAACCCCTGTGGTGCCTCAGGTGCATCAGTCAAATTATGTGGACTTTACCGAAGGAACTACAAGTAACTTAAGGATGGTATCCACAAACAAAGACCAAACCACTTTTGCTATGGGATATAACAGTCTTGCTTCAGGCGATATAAACGGAGATGGATTCTCAGATTTTTATTTTGAAGATCCGCAATCAAGTCCTGCTGGTTTACCGCCAGTAGTTCATGTCATGTGGGGCAACAAATCTCTAACAGGTATTAAGACTGATGTAGAAATAAGCTCCAATCCAAATGGATGCAGAATAAGTGACTCTAAACTAAATACGGATCTAGCTTTTGGCTGGGGAGTTTCGTACGTTGCCGACACAAATGGTGACGGATACGGGGACATAGTTGTACCCGAGAGCTACACAGCTGTTCCAAGCACGCCTACCCAAGAAAAAGTATTCGTAGTCTTTGGTGGCGCCCAATTGAGCGATTTGGATCTGGCCACCATTGAAAACGCAAACGGCACCAGTAAATTAGGGTATGTTATTTACGGTGCCGCAGATGTACCCTTCTTAGCATTCGGCGCGCAATTGAATACCGGCAGTATTGCTGGCGACTTCAACGGCGATGGTCTTAACGATTTTATTTTCGAAGGCCAAAAATATGACCACTCGGTGGCTAAGTTTTATGTTGTATTGGGCAAACAAAATTCAGCCAACATTCATCTTGATGCATTAGGCAGTCAAGGTTTTACGATTGCATTGCCATCCATTGCACTGTCAAACGTAATCAATGTAGATAATGACATGGCGAGAGATGTGGTGACGAATTGCGGCGATAAAAACGGCGACGGCCTAGACGATATTTTAATAACGCTGGCCTTCAACACATCAATCGCTTCAGACAGCTTCAATAAAACAAACCACTTTCTAGCTTACGTAGTCTTTGGCAAAACGAACCTAGACAATATTGATTTAGGCAATTTAGGTAATAACGGTTACCAGCTAGCTGACTATTCAAAAACTTTATCAATAGCCTCTCCGTTTTTTGGAAGTATTACTGCACCTGGCGACATCAATGGCGATGGTATTTCAGACTTAATACAAGATGACTATTACGAGGACAAAGGTCTTTTGCCTACTGTGCTTCTGGGTTCGGCAAGTGCCCCATTACCAGCTACTAGTGCACAAAATAAATTCACCTTCCAAGGCACATCTGGTGACGACCCCATCAACTTAAAGACTTCCAATGTTTCTGAAACCTTGGTGGGTGGCGCGGGAGACGATGCTATTTATGGAAATGGTGGTGCCGATGTGATGTACGGCGGTGCTGGCAATGATGTTTTTTATGTAAACCAAGACAACATCAGCCAACTCAGCCAAGCTGTTGTCCCAAACGGTCGATTCGCGCGCATCGATGGTGGTGGAGGTATAGACACTCTGTCACTCGATGGAACTGGCATCACGCTTGATTTGACACAAATTGCCAATACCCGATTGCAGTCTATTGAAAAAATAAATCTGGGTACAGGCAATACGCTCAAAGTGTCATGGAAGGACATTCAAAACATGTCTGCCATGAATCTTTTCAATAAAAGCACGGGATGGACTGGGGCTGACTTTGACACGAACGCCACCATGCCCTTTCACCAATTGGTTGTCGATGGCCAAAGCTTAAATAGCCAAAACCCAGACACCGTTAATTTAATCGATGGAGGCTGGACAAAAACCACCAGCAGCAGTGCATTGGTGATGTACGCCAATCAATCCTACGACGCATATGTCAGTGCCAACCATGCTGTTCAATTGCTGATTAAAAGCGGCATTAGCACAGCTATTCTTTAATCAACTTTCAATAAAGGAAATATCATGTCAAACACCAATTTTTGGATGAGTAGTTCAGGAGCCGCCGCCGCTGCCGCCGCTGCCGCTGCTGCCGATGCTAATCGTGCTGCTGCTGCCGCCACCGCCGCTGCTGCTGCTAATCGTGCTGCTGTTGCTGCCGCTACAACTGCCGCTGCAAATGCGGCTACAACTGCAGCTGCAAATGCCGCTAAAGCTGCAGCCGCAAATGCCGCTACTGCTGCAGCCGCTCCTGCTACTGCTGCCGCTAGAAATCTAGGGGACGTAACCAATAGCATTACTTGGGCTGTTGACAGTAGGGGGCTGAGAGGCGGTCTCTTAACTACTACTTCAACGACAACCACCACCCCCAAAGCAACTTCGACCTCAACTACAAGCACCACGACAGCTACTGGTACCACTACCACCACCACGGATCAATTCGTTTGGCCAACAGAAGCTCCGACTAAAACGCAATCCCCCACATACACCCCCACTATGGCAGTGCTGATTCCAACATCCGCACCTACTGGTAGTCCGTCATCAAGTCCCTCTGGAAGCCCCTCTTCGGCTCCAGTGCCTGCGCCCTCACAAAGCCCCACGGCAGGCCCCACACAGAATGCTGCAACGTCTACCACTACATCCACTACCAGCACAAGCAAAGGTTCAACGGCAACCACATCCACAACATTTTTGGCAACCACGACCACGACCACCACAGGCGTCACATTCATTCCCACAGACGCACCTACAAAAGACCCGACTAAATCGCCTACCTATTCTCCAACCATATTGACAGTCGGTCCAAGCCTAGCACCGACAGTCTCACCTTCTGGTTCACCCTCTAGTTCTCCTTCAAGTTCTCCAACAGTCGCGCCTACTACTAACATCACATTTGGTAACACCACTAAAAGTACCTTTACTCCAACACCATCACCAACCGGCCAGCCTACTGATCAACCAACGAATACAACAGTAACCACAACATTAGGCGCAATGGTGAATGACACCAATGCCACAGTTAACTTTTCGCTTCCAACAAGTGCGCCTTCATCCTCACCCACCGGAACACCTTCACAATCACCATCTGCGGCGCCTACATCATTTCCCACTATGGTTGTAACCTCTGATCCGACTGGTCAACCTACGGGGACTCCATCGCAATCGCCTACTTCAAAGTCTCCTACTAAAAGTCCTACTAACTTTGTTGAATTGGTATCTTCAAATAAAACCAATGCATCATCCACGCTTGCATCAACAAGTTCATCAAATTACGCCGATAACGAGACCAATACAACAATTTACGCAAGTAACGACACTAACGCGTCCACAACAACATTTAAAACGATAAATTCTCCCAAAAGCACTCCTACCGGATCTCCATCCACTCAAGCACCAACTTCTGCACCCTCGATGGCGCCGACCGCATTCATTGCTGTCAATACCACTGGCCCTACTGCTGCACCTTCGGCTGCCCCTACCGGACAGCCGACTACTCAAAATACCGCAGCGCCAACGTTTTTTTTAGAAACCTTTACGCCCAGTGCGGCCCCAACAGGCACAACCGCACCGTCTGGCGCACCCACAGTTTCGCCAACATGGGCGCCCACTGCAGCAAGTGTTTCTTTTGCGCCTACCGCAACACCCTCTAGTTCACCTACGGGGTCACCTGTTCGTCCAAGTACTGCGCCTACAGTGGAAATTACTTTATCGCCTGTAAGTCCAACTTCACAGCCCACTGGATCTTCCGCTCCCTCCGTTGACCCAACAGCGTCTCCGACTTTATTGAAAGTAACCTTCGGTCCGTCACAAGCGCCCACAAGTTTGGCCCTACCTCCACCTACATCTTCTACTTCACCTACCACATCGACCACGACGACGACTACCACTACAACAGCGCTGATACTTGCAAGCACAAGCAACGTAGCCAACTTCAACAATGTGACCTTGAATTCAGCGGATAGCGTCGGTGGTTCATTGAATACACAATTTCTAACGCCCGACCAACAACAGTCTTCAAGGGCAGCTTATTACGCATTTGCTGGAGCCGGGTTAGCACTGGGAGGGGCCGCTCTTCTTGCGGCTAGTTATTGGGCACTCAGATCGATTGGTGGAAGTTTAAGAAATGATTTAAACCACATGGATGAACAGGCACAAAAAGGGCAAATAAGCGCTTTTAAAGAGGATCAATTAAGAGCCCGCACCAGTGGTTACATAACGCGATTTGCATATTATCTGAGTACTGACAATACCGCTTCACCGCTTAAATCTGTAGTGGATGAGATCGTTGAAAAGAATAGACTCAAGGCAAGTGAAGCCGCAAGACATGCTTCAAGCCTTGTTGACGTGGTGCCTAGCCCTAGCGTGGTCGGACGGTCGTCGTCTTCAATGATGGCATCACTTTTAGACGCTGCCCGTCCAGTTCCTGGTGCCGATCCATTCGCCATTCCTGATGAAAGACTAGGCATGCATTCCATTATGGACGCGCCTATTGCTAGCGTAAGACCATCCGCGCCACTTATCGCTTCAGCTGCGCCCATCGGTTCTGCCTCCTCTAGCTCTTCTACTGCTGTATCTGCCATTTCGGCGGCCTCCATGGTTACACCGGGTAGTGGTCGCAGACAACAAGCTGTTCAAGATCCAACAATTTCCCTGTCCACGCCCATCCAAACGCAAGATACAAGAATCGTGGATATATGGAGTTATTTGGTCAAAGCAGAGCAGCTGTCCTATTCAGATCCAGCAAAAGTAAGCGCTTTAAATATGGCGCAATACAAAGTCTTTCAATTAATTAGCGACGGAAATATTCAGTCCACTGATTTTGATACTTTACGAAATGTATTGATTCCCAATTTAGAGAATGAGATCCATGGGGCCGAGTTATGGTTTGCCGGAATGGATGGTGCGACGCGTTTAACTGGTACACAAAGTTTGGGTGTACAAAAGCTAGACGGTAATGCATACACATGGAGCATTAATTTCACGCCAAGCGGAGCTTTTAGTCAATCCACGTATTTCAACAGAGTAAATTATGTTTTGATGAATACCAGTAAGTCTATTTTTGTGAATGACAATTTTGGACTTGGCAAGCCCAATCTAAACACCACCGAGGTAAATTTAGACAGTCAAAACTCCCAATACACTGGATCAGATGCCAATGAAATCATCACGATTGGTGGCACTTCGGCAACCACTTATAACGTGGTTGCAATGGGTGGAGACGATATCATTCGCGTCTTATCAGACGCAGTCAGCAACAGCACCGTCAATATCTTTGGAGGAGCTGGCAAAAACACCTATGTGATAACTGTGCAAGGCTCATGGTCCAAGCTACCTGGCACCATTCACATTTGGGACTTTGATCCCACCAAAGACTCCATCGTATTTGCTTCTGCAGACGGCTCTAGGACTGCCGACCCTCGTATCAAAGAAACTAAACGAACTTTATTTAGTGCAGCTGCCGATCACATGAACCAAAGAAATGGTGACGGCAATATATTTTTTGATCAATCTACGGACATTGATAATTGGGGTAGTTTTACTGATACGTTTCACAACTTGAGCAAATCCAGCTACAAAGCAGCAGAACACGAATTCACAGGCGATGGCATACCTCTTTTAGTGATCGACGAAAAGAACTACGACGCAAACAATCCTGATAGTTTGTTTAACAACCCTAATGTTTTCAGGACTGACCAAAATACTGAAATTGCGGGTAGCGTAAGGGGAGACACTGCAACGCTACCTGTGAGATCAACACAGACAATACAATTCAGCCAATTAGAAAAAATTGGTGACCATGATTTTTTCCGTGTGCATTTGAAAAAAGGTCAAAGCTATGTGTTCAAAATGCTGCATCGACCCGACGTAGCAGGAGACGGCGCACTCACAACGGCCTTGCGGTTAACGGACAGTTTGGGTAACGATATCACCTCAGGCGGCAGCAAACCAGATTTTTTTAGGACTGGTGATGGAAACTCGCGCATTGACTTTTTTGCTGCCAATGAAGGTGATTACTTCTTAGATGCAAGTGGCACTGGCACAACAGCAACAGGCAAATACGCTATCAGTTCGATTGAAATCCCGCACGAATCTTTAGTGCTAGGGTCTACTATCGCTGGCACCACCAATACGCCTTCAAGCCATGCTGGCTACAAAATAACTTTAAATGCTGGTGACTATATGCAGTTTGGTTTTGAATTCAAAAACGAAGTAGATTACTTTACTAAAGTCAGCATCAATAACGCATTTAACGATGCCGTCAGTCCTTGGCAATCAACAACACTCACCACAAATGTTCAAACTTTTTTGGCAAATAAAACAGGTGATTACTTTATCGACATTGCATCGAAACTTGGACCTGCATCAAATTTTACTTTGACCAACTCCAAAAAAGAGGTGGAAGGCAGTAAGGCAACGATGGCTGTACTTTTTGAAAACAATTTAATTGTTAACACGATCGATACAGTAGCCGATCATGATTGGTATCAAATTACATTGGAGGGAGGAAAGAAATACCAATTTGATATGAAAAAAACGGCAGGCTCAAATCTAGATACAAAAATTACATTACGAGATACCTATGGCGATGTACTAGCCGCTAACAAAGACATTAGCGCCACTGATTGGAACTCTCGCCTTGTCTACACACCTAAAACGAGCGGCTCGTTCTATCTAGATGCCTCGGGATATGAAGGCAACATCCCTCAATATGCAAACAACAGAACAGGCGACTACAACCTCAGCTACAAAGTGATCTAAGCCGCTTTTTCAACATTACGCAAACGAATATGTAACTCGCGTAATTGCTTTTCATCCACAGGGCTCGGTGCTTGCGTCAGCAAACACTGGGCCCTTTGTGTTTTGGGGAATGCAATCACATCGCGGATCGATTCGGCGCCGGTCATCAAGGTCACGATGCGGTCGAGACCAAAGGCTAAACCACCGTGCGGTGGTGCACCATATTGCAATGCGTCAAGCAAGAAGCCGAATTTGAGTTGTGCTTCTTCTGGTGTGATCTTCAAAGCATCAAACACTTTTTGTTGCACATCGGCACGGTGGATACGCACAGACCCGCCACCCATCTCCCAGCCATTGAGCACCATGTCGTAGCCTTTGGAGATGCACTTCTCTGGCGCAGTCGCCATCCAGTCTTCGTGCCCGTCTTTGGGTGCAGTGAATGGGTGGTGCACCGCCGTGTAACGCTCTGACTCTTCGTCGTACTCGAACATGGGGAAGTCGATCACCCACATCGGTGCCCAGCGGTCTTCGAACAAACCGTTTTTACGACCAAATTCGCTGTGGCCAATCTTGACGCGTAACGCACCGATGGCGTCGTTCACAATTTTGGCTTTGTCTGCACCAAAGAAAATCAAGTCGCCATCTTTGGCGCCAGTGCGTGCCAGCACTTCAGCGATAGCGCCGTCGTGCAAGTTTTTAACGATGGGGCTTTGCAAGCCGTCACGGCCCTTGGCCACATCGTTGACCTTGATGTAGGCCAATCCTTTGGCGCCATAAATTTTGACGAACTCGGTGTAGGCGTCGATCTCGCCTCGGCTCAAACCACCCACTTCGCGTGCGCCACCGGGCACACGCAAAGCGACTACGCGGCCGCCTTTCATTTGGGCTGCGCCTGAGAACACTTTGAAGTCCACGTCTTGCATGACTTGGGTGACTTCGGTGAATTCCATTTTCACGCGCAGGTCAGGTTTGTCAGAGCCGTACTTGAACATCGCGTCTTGGTAGGTCATCACTGGGAATACGCCCAAGTCGACACCGATGGTGTTGCGGAAAACGGTTTTGATCATGCCTTGGAAGAGTTCGCGAATTTCTTCTTCGGTCATGAACGATGTTTCAATATCGATCTGCGTGAATTCGGGTTGACGG
>Ga0228703_1000727_pt1 | contig 22390 bp, 35 predicted proteins | sample McNCre217_Aug_MG_3_FD_178020 | JGI IMG/M metagenome (GOLD analysis project Ga0228703, IMG submission 178020) | Freshwater microbial communities from McNutts Creek, Athens, Georgia, United States - 29-17_Aug_MG | ecosystem: Environmental > Aquatic > Freshwater > Creek | place: USA: Georgia... | reverse complement strand
GTAGAATACAGAAGGAGAAGAAACAACTGTATGTGAAATACAAGTCCACAGAGTACATGGGAGTAACTGATGACCATGACCAGCTGGAAGGTGAGAATGGATATACCAGACAGTTTGAAATGTATGACAACATCGCTGAGTTTATCGAAAATTTCGAGAACGCCAGAAAGATGAAAAAGAAGTCTAAGCTAAATCTGGAGAATTTCATTGATGAAACTGACGATGACGATTTGCAATCCACCACAGCCTAGTGTACAATATACCAGTATCCATATCACTTACAGGGTGAAATTTCCTTGAAAATTGCAATTTTAGGCGACACTCACTTCGGAAGTCGCAACGATAGTCTAGTATTTCATAATCTGTTCAGATCCTTTTATGAGAACACATTCTTTCCATACCTGAAGGAACATGGTATTGATACTGTGATTCAGCTAGGGGATCTGTTTGATCGTAGGAAATACATCAACTTCCAGTCCCTTGCTCTAGCCAAAGACTATTTCTTTGAGCAGCTGGAGTCAAATGGAATTACACTTCACACTCTGCTGGGTAACCATGACATCTTCTATAAGAATACGCTAAACGTGAATTCCACTGGACTTGTGCTTGGTGAATTCAACAACGTGAAGATGTATGATAAGCCAACTAAGGTGACATTCGATAGCCTAGAAGTGGACATTGTGCCTTGGATCTGCCAAGAGAATGAACAAGAGATTATGGAATTCATAAGCAACTCCAAGTCCGACATCTGCTTTGGTCATTTTGAATTCGCTGGATTTGAGATGGACAGGGGTAACGTATGTCAAGAAGGGCTGGATGCAAATAAATTCAAGCGATACGAACTCATACTGACAGGTCATTTCCACCATAAGTCTAGAAAGAGTAATGTCTACTACATTGGCACACCATACGAAATGACATGGTCGGATTGTAGCGATATGAAGGGCTTTGTAGTATTCGATACAGAAACTCGAAAGCATGAATTCATTGAGAATCCAAACACAATCTATCGAAAGGTCAACTACGATGATAGTGACATGTATATTGGTGATTTGAATGAGGACATGTTTTCTCAGTACGCGGGTAAGTTCGTAAAGATCATTGTAACCAAGAAAAACAATTCATTCCTGTTGGAGACTTTTGTTGACTATATGATGAAGGCAGGAGCCATCGACGTATCTGTAATTGAAGATTTCACCGAACTAGTATCGAGTGATGATGTTCCAGACGTAGATCAGGCAGATGATACTACGACGATCTTGGAAAAATACATCGACTCCATCGAGATTGACTTGAATAAGTCCAAACTAAAGAGTATAATCAAAGAGATTTATACAGAGGCTCTGACAATAGAATGATACTGTTCAAAACATTGAAGTGGCGAAATTTCCTTTCAACTGGCAACATCTTTACCGAGATTCAACTAAACAAGCATCCTAGTGCATTGATTGTAGGTGAGAACGGAGCGGGTAAGTCTACGCTATTAGATGCTCTGACATTCGCACTCTTCGGTAAGCCATATCGAAATATCAACAAGCCACAGTTGGTAAATTCAGTCAACAATAAGGACTGTCTCGTAGAACTGACATTTCAGATAGCAGACAAAAACTACATGATTCGTCGTGGACTAAAGCCTGCTGTGTTTGAGATTCTAGTAGATGGAACTCTCCTGAACCAAGATGCGAGGTCTAAGGACTATCAGGACACTCTTGAGAATACAATCATCAAGATGAATTACAAGTCTTTCACGCAGATAGTTATTCTTGGCGCAGCATCGTTTACTCCATTCATGCAACTATCTGCATCAGATAGACGAGCAGTTATCGAAGATCTTTTGGATATCCAGATCTTCACTAACATGAATAGCATCGTTAAGGAAAGAGTTAGTTCGCTCAAGACTGAAATGGCTGAACTCAAGATCAAGCTGGATTCTGTTAAAGAGAAGATCGAACTTCATAAGTCACATATTGACGCTATGAAGAGAAACAACACAGAGACGATCAGTAAGAAGCAAAGACAGATCCTAGAACACAACAAGACTCTGATCGAGTTGAACATCAACAAAGATAAAGTCGAAGCTGAAATTGAAAGTATGCTGACTGAGATTGCAGATAAAGAGTCTGTGCGTGTGAAAGAAAAGAAGCTAAATGCGTTCGAAGTGAAGATTGAAACATCGAAGTCTAAGCTTGAGAAAGAGATTAGGTTTTATACTGATAACGATAACTGCCCTTCGTGTAAGCAGACAATCAATGTAGATTTCAAGTCAACTATCGTTGAGCAGAATAATTCTACATTAGAAGATTATGTCGATGGGCTAAAGAAACTAGCAGAACAGAAGGATATTCTGTATTCACGAATAGCGAATATCGAGAAGATTCAGAATGCAATCAGTAATCTAGAAGCTAATGTGACTACCACGATAACTAGTATTTCACACACTAAGAAGTACATTCGCAATCTTGAGTCTGAGATAGAAGAACTATCTGAGTCTAAGTCTATTAGCACAGATACTAAAGATCAATCAGAGAAGCTTCTAGCTGAATTGACATCGCTAGTCGAGCGAAGAAAAGGATCAGCAGAGGAAAAGCAATACTACGATGTCGCTGCTACCCTTCTGAAAGATGGAGGCATAAAGAGCAAGATCATCAAGCAGTATCTTCCTGTGATAAACAGACTTGTGAACAAGTATCTTGCTAGTATGGATTTCTTTGTGAACTTTAACATCGATGAGGAATTCAAAGAAACCATCAAGTCTAGACATAGAGACGATTTCAGCTATGAGTCTTTTTCAGAGGGTGAGAAGCAGAAGATCGATCTATCGCTACTGTTGACGTGGCGATCTGTTGCTAGATTGAAGAATAGTGTCAATACAAACCTTCTGATATTGGATGAGACTTTCGATTCATCACTAGACAGCAAGGGTACAGATAGCTTGCTTCAAATTCTACATACACTACCAGAGAATACAAACGTGTTCGTTATCTCACACAAGGATCAACTACACGATAAGTTCTCTCACTCTATCCGCTTTGAGAAGAAGCAGAATTTTTCGAGGATTTCATAATGGGCGAAAAGAAGATCAAATTCATTGACGGTAACATGTTTGAGTATGAGATCTTAGATCTCGTAGATGAATATGACCCTATACTACATGAACCCACTGTTCCTGTGGACTTCGATGTAATGTCTGGTGCTGAGATTTCATATGTCGCAACTTCTCTAGCAGAGACATTAGATAAGCTTCAAGGTTTAGGGCTTAGTGCTAATCAGGTAGGTATCAAGCATAAGATCTGTGCTATCAATATGGGAGAGAAGATCTGGATGCTAATCAATCCAGAAATTATTTCCAGCAGCGAAGCTGTCAGCGACTACAATGAGGGGTGTCTATCTTTCCCTGGCTTGTACCTCAAGATCAAAAGACCACAAAGTATCGTGGTGAAATTTCAGGCATTCAATGGCGACTTTGTGGAACAGCAGTTCGATGGACTGACTGCTACCGTCATTCAGCATGAGATTGACCATCTGAATGGTATCTGCTATACTTCTAAGGTTAGTCCCATCAAACTTGAAATTGCAAAGAGAAAAACCAAGTCCAATCTCAAGAAAATGCGAAAGGCTCGCAGCAGAGGGCTAAGTTATTGATTCTATTGAGGTTTTTGGAGTTGACTTTTTGACTGGTTAGAAGCATACTGTCCTCAAGATACGAGGAGACACTATGAGTCTAACTAATACAAAATCTGTTCTGGCGAAGCTTCTGGCTTCGGAGAATATCACTGTTCAGCATGGTGCGGTGAAAACCGCATACTTCGATATGAAGAATCGGGTTCTTATGTGCCCGACTTGGGTCGACATGGACGGTGACATCTATGACCTTGTCATGGGTCACGAAGTTGGTCATGCCCTGGAGACTCCCGCTCAGGGCTGGCATGATGCCCTTGTTGATGGTCAGAAAAAGAAGTTTAAGTCTTTCCTCAATGTCATTGAGGATGCGCGCATTGAAAAGAAGATCAAGCGCCGTTATCCTGGTCTGGCTAGGTCATTTGCTAACGCATATAAGTCGCTGTATGAGCGCGACTTTTTCGGCATCAACAAGCTGCCGGATACTGACAAGCTTGGAATTATCGATCGGATAAACATTCGATTCAAGCTTGGTGCGCACGTTATCGTCCGCTTCAATGATGAAGAACGAGAATTCGTGCGTGAAGTGGAAAACGCCGAGACCTGGGAACAGGTTGTAGATATCGCCAATCGTGTCTATGCTTATGCACAATTGCATGAGAAGGACAAGATTAATTCAATTACCGATCTGAAAGATTATATCCGCGAGGCTATGAAAGACCTCACTGGGGATATGGAGACAGAGGATGCGTCCGATGATGACTCCGACGATTACTCGGATGATGAGGACGATGAAATTGACGGAGGAGACTCCTCTAGTGATTCGGTTGGCGATGAATCTGAGGAAGATTCTGAGGAAGATTCTGAGGAAGATTCTGAGGAAGATTCGGCTTCCGGTGGTGGTGAGGATGAGGACGATGGTGAGCCGCAGTCGGTGACTGATAGTGCCTTCCGTCAGCGTGAATCGGAACTGGTGAACAGTTCTGGTGTCGTCAGTATGCTGGAACTTCCTGAGCCGAATTTGAAGAAGATCATCAAGGCTAATTCTAAGCACCTTCTGGATTTTGAAGGTGCGATGAAGGATATGCTCAGACGGACTGATAATGTTCTGGGTCGGAATCATGTTGCATACGAAACCCTGACTCGCACTGCCGTATTTAATTTCAACAAGAATAATCGCAAGTATATTGCGCATATCCTGAAGGAATTTGAAATGCGCAAGTCGGCGACGCAGTATGCCCGTGCGCAGACTGCAAAGACTGGCGAACTGAACATGAATGCTCTTCATGGATATCGTTTCACTAACGACATCTTCAAGAAAATTTCAATCGTTCCTAAGGGTAAGAACCATGGCATGATTCTGTTTGTGGATATGTCTGGTTCTATGTTCCACATTCTGCGCAATACGATTGAGCAGCTTTTGGTTCTTGTTTCTTTCTGCAAGAAAGCTAACATTCCGTTCGATGTTTATGGATTCAGTAATGACTATTATGGTGGGCTTGTTGATGCTGGGCTCGACGGCAATGCTTCCGAGAAGTTTACTTCTAGTGCGAGTGTAGACAGGTCAATTCAATTCACTGGATACTATTTCCATCTCAACCATATGATTGGTTCGGGTCTGTCGAAGTCCGCATACTCTCGGTCATTCGCTGCACTTGCTGTTGTTGCGGATCAGTTCTCCAAGAGTGGTTATATGAGTAATATTGACCAGATGACTTGGGCTAATGCTGGCTTCGGACTGAACACAACTCCGACGCTCGAAACGCTGGCAGCATCTAGGAAGATCATCACTGATTTTCGTATTGCCACTCGCGCGGATATCGTGAACGTTGTTTATCTGACTGATGGTGTTGGCGATTCTAACTGGAGGGCTGGTAATACCAGTCGTTATTTCGGCAAGGGTACTGTTAACTATATCGTAGATAAGAATACGCAGAAGAAGCGGCGGGTGACTGATAGCAATATGCAGTCTGCCATGACTGAACTTGTGCGGGATGTCACTGGTTGCAAGCACATCGGATTCTATCTCGTTCCTCGCAGTAGTCTCCGTCGTGAATTGAGATACACCGTGCGCAACTTCAATGATGCCAAGGAAATGAAGGAGTGTGTGCGAAAGAATAACTTTTTCTCTATTCCTACTCTTGGGTTCGACAACTATTACTATGTTGGTATTGATTCTTCCAATATCGATGACGGCGATCTGAATGTGAACGTTGGTATGTCTAAGTCTAAGATGGCGTCTAACTTCAAGAAGTTTCAGCTTGGTAAGTCTAGCAACCGAGTCCTCGTGAGTCGGTTTGCCCAGGAAATCGCAGCATAAAGCTGCGATTTCGTAAGTTATTGATTCTATTAGAGTTTTTTGTATTGAGTTTTCGTCGTATTCTAGTACAATGTTTACATGATGAACGAAGGACAGTATATGAATCTTCTACAGTTTACCGAGATTGCTCGGGCGGCTGTTCCGATGACGGAAACGGACCATGATATGTTCAATGGTGCGCCCGAGGGATCGCTGATAGCTTTCAGCGAAACTGCGGTCTATATCATCTCCGAGACTGAGGTTTCCATCATCACGGAAGATGATTGTGTTCGGTTCGAACTTTCTGAATTGATTTAATTCGCACATGAAGAAAACACCTCGACGATTTATGCTTCCAGTGGAAGTAATCCGCAATGAAACGGGATTCAAAATGATCCGTGGTTCAATTGTGGTTGTTGTGCGCGAATTGATTGATCGTAGAATGCCTCGGTATTATGGCCGCCATCCAAGTGGAATTTATAGTGTTTACTATAAAAACAAAAAGGTCGCGTCATATCGATGCGGCTTTGAATCAGAAGTCATCGAAGATTTTCAACGTGGTGTGTTGGCGGGAGTTGATGTTCCCAGTGTAATGTTTCCTGATTTGTCTTTAAGATTTATTTAATTGAGGTCTATATAATGCGAAAGTCTAATTATGATGCTGCTGCGCGAGAGAAGGTCTTGGCTGATCTTCGGGCGTATTACAAGTCGGATACTGTTTCTCCGAAACAACTTCGTGAATACTCTGCGGAAAAGAATATCGATTATCCGTATTTCATCGATCGGGAACGCAAGATTGCCCGTGGCGTATGCTCCATCGCATCGAATGGAATTCCTGTGACTTCGGCTCCCAAGCCGAAGCTTCCGAAGCTTTGGAAGTCCCCTAAGTCGGTAGAGTCTACCGTCGAGGAATCGTCTTCGGTTGCTGCTAACGTTGTCCATATGTCCTCGAAGAGGATGCTAAACGTTACCGAGTCTTTCATTCCCGAGAAGAATAAGACTTATGTCCCGTTCGGGTTCTTCGGCGACTTGAAGAATATCATCAAGTCTGGGATTTTCTATCCCGTGTATATCACTGGTCTGTCTGGTAACGGCAAGACGTTTATGATTGAGCAGGTCTGCGCAGCCCTTGGGCGCGAGTTGATCCGTGTGAATATCACTAAGCGTACTGATGAAACTGACTTGATCGGTTCATATGAATTGATCGACGGTAATACCGTTCGACGTGAAGGTCCTGTCGTGACTGCTATGCGTCGCGGCGCTGTGCTCCTTTTGGACGAGACTGACCTTGGCACGGAAGATCTTCTGTGTCTCCAGCCGATCCTCGAAGGCAAGCCGTACTTCGACAAAAAGACTGGCGAAGTCATCAATCCTGCGCAGGGTTTCAATGTCATTGCGACTGCTAACACTAAGGGTAAGGGATCGGACGATGGCCGATTCATCGGTACTAATGTACTGAATGAGGCGTTCCTCGAGCGATTCGCTATCACGGTCGAGCAGGAATATCCGCCTGTTGCAACTGAACGTAAGATTCTGGAAAGGAATTTTGCCGAGTATGGTTGCGATGATGCTAATTCGGCTACGTTCATCGATCGGCTTATCACTTGGGCTGATGTTATCCGTAAGACGTTTGCCGATGGAGCTATCGATGAGATTATCTCCACTCGCCGTCTGGTGCATATCGCAAAGGCGTATAGCATCTTCGGGAATCGCATGAAGGCTATCGAACTGTGCTTGAATAGGTTCGATACTGAAACTAAAATTGCATTCTCGGATCTGTACACTAAGGTCGATGCTGATGCTGTCGCGCCCTCGCCCGAGGCTATGAATCTAGACAATCCGATCTAAAATGATTTGACATACCACTAATATTGTGGTATAATGAATAGCATTGGAAGGGATGCCACACCCTTCCAATGCTGATTTGCAATTGTGGCGTTACTGTTGAGGTATGAATATGTCAGCTACCGAATCTATGCTAAATTATCTGATGAAGGGAAATTCCGTGACTGCTCGCCAGGCACGAACTATGTTCAAGGTCGAACACATTAGCACAATTGCTTATCGTCTCCGAAACGAGGGTGTTCCGATCTATACTAACCGCGAAACTAATTCGCGCGGCGAAAACGTTTTCGCCTATCGCATTGGCACTCCGAATGCCAAGTATCTGAGTCACATGAAGTCGCGTCATCTTGGTCGCGCTCGAAAGACCCTTTACACTAAGGCTCTTTCTGCTGCCTAATCTCGTCCTGAGATAGGATACGGGGACTAGAATTGTTCTGATTCTAGTCCCTTTTTCTTTTGCATTCTATCGTGGAATGCTATATACTGTAACACAATACTATGATGACTTGGTAATTTATGGTAAAAGAAAGTGCAGCATATGACAACTATCTGGATGTTGAGAGCCGTCTCAATGATTCTTATAGACCAACCCTAGAGTCTATTCTAGGAGAAGTTATTGATACTCCAATTGTCGATAACACTAAAGCAAAGAAATCTAATGACCCGGATCTTTGGAAGAAGATCTATGTCCATTTCCGAACTACGGAAGACATCGTGGACTTCTGCAAGCGTATTGGTCATGTTATAGATGCTAAGACCAAGGATATTTGGTTTCCTATGGCGTCTGGATCTGCGCTATTTGATTCTACTCAAGATCCTATAGAATCCGTTGACGCTTCGCTAGTAGAGCCGAAGTCTGTTATTGAAGTTGCAGATAAAAGAAATGATGATTGGAAGAAGCATTGGGTAGGAATGCCCGAGTATGTGCAGGAGAATAATCCTGCACATAAATCCATAACTGTAAAGTTTAGATCACAGACAGATTATGATACGTTCAGTCAACGTATCGGTCAAGAATTGTCAGATAAGACTAATGCCATTTGGCATCCTAAACTGACTCGTACACCTAATTTTCTATTGCGATGGATTGAGGAATGATCGAAAAAATATTTATTCCCACCGTTAAGCGAAGCGACAATCAAATTACGTTTGAGAATCTGCCTACTGAACTCCAGTCTAAGGTAGTTATGGTAATAGATCCATCTGAGCGTAGTAAGTATTCATATCCATGTGAATATCTAGAATTACCCACCAACATCATTGGTAGTTGGACTCAGCTTGCCCAGACTAGAAAGTTTATTCATCAGACCGCTGGTAATATCAAGTATGTTATGGCTGATGATGATTTGATTCTATACAAGAGAAACAGTAAGTATTGGTCTGATACTAGTGATATGGAAGCATCTAAGCGAGTAGCTTCAAAGGATGAGATTCTCCGTCTATTTGAAACTGCATCTAAGTGGTTAGATAGTGAAACTATTGGAATAGTTGGACTATCTGATAACAAAGTGCCTCCAGCAAATACGGAGTATTCTGATACAAAGGGTGTGTTCACATTTTTGTTCTTAGATGGCAAGAAGATATCTAAGATTGCAGATCAGCTAGAAACTTCTGTTCGTGTTGCAGAAGATCTACTGTTTCTGTTTGAGTGCTTGTCTGTTGGTATCGACACTAGAATGTCTAATGAGTTCCTATATATCAATAAGAGCGAATCTGCATCATTCGAATCTAGTAGACCAATTTGGGCAGATATGTTCAAAGACAAGCAACCAGATGATTACTTTCAAACAGATGAACACTATGATGCGCTACGTTATATCCAACAGAAGTTTCCAACTGGTATAGAAATCTTCAAAGAAGATGGTAGAATGAAAAACATAAAGACTTGGAAAAAAGTATTAAACTGTAAGAAGTCTGATTCTCTGGAGAATTTCTTTAATGACTAATCCACGTTATCCCGTATACATCGTATCCAAGGGTAGAGCAGACACGATGATTACATCGAAGTCTTTGTCTCGTATGGATGTTCCCCACTACATCATCATTGAACCACAGGACGAAGAGTCATACAAACAAGCGATTGTCAATTTCAGTCTGCGGAATGTTACGCTGCTGATAGCACCGTTCTCTAACCATGGGGATGGACCAGGTCGTGCTAGAAACTGGGCGTGGGATCACTCGATTAGTATTGGTGCAGATGCACATTGGGTACTAGATGATAATATTTCAGACTTCTATCGACTCAATCGTAATGAGCGTATTCGTGTAGAGTCTGGTGTATTCTTCCGAGTAATGGAAGACTTCTTCGATAGATATGAGAATCTTTATATCGCTGGTCCTCAATATCGATTCTTCATCGCTCCAAATCAGAAGTATCCGCCATTTGTTACTAACACCAGAATCTACTCAACCCTACTGATTCGCAATGATTGTAAGCATCGTTGGCGTGGTAGATACAATGAAGATACTGATATCTGCTTGCGTGTACTGAAAGATGGAGACTGCACGGTGCAATTCAATGCGTTCATGCAGGGCAAGTGTGCTACACAGACTGTGAAGGGTGGCAATACAGATGAATTCTATCATAAGGAATTTGTTGAAGATCCAGAAGCAATAAAGAAACAGCGATATCATGCTGCTGGTACTATCAACAAGTCTCAGATGCTTGCTGATATGCACCCTGATGTTGCCACCGTTGTTTGGAAGTATGGTCGTTGGCACCATCATGTCGATTACACACAATTCAAAAAGAATAAACTGAAACTAAAAGATGGTGTGACACTACCTAAAAGTGGTGTCAATAATTATGGAATGAAACTGGTAACACTTGTGTCAGAAGATCAAGTTACGCCTAATGGTATTGTACTAGGAGAATGATATATGCAACTTGAAGTGTCCGTCGAAAAATTGAGAACTAAAAAGCTATTTGTGGCTACTCCAATGTATGGAGGGCAATGTCTTGGAATGTACACTAAATCGTGTCTTGATTTGCAGGCAATCTGTGCTAACTACGGCATCGAAGTCCGTTTCTCATTCATCTTCAATGAGTCTCTAATCACTCGCGCAAGAAACTATCTTGTCGATGAATACTTGCGTTCAGGATTTAGTCATCTACTGTTTATAGATGCCGATATCAACTTTGATCCTCGTGATGTCATTGCACTTCTGGCTATGGACAAGGACATCGTTGGTGGTCCTTATCCTAAGAAGTCGATCAAGTGGAGCTCCGTACTTGAAGCTGTGAAGAAAAAGCCAGACATCACAGCGGATGAACTTTCGAAGGTAACTGGCGATTTCGTATTCAATCCAGTTCCTGGAACTGAGAAGTTCTCTGTTGGTGAGCCAATCTCTGTTCTCGAAATCGGCACTGGTTTTATGTTGGTAAAGCGAGAAGTCTTTGATAAGATGGCTGCAGCTTATCCCATGATTCACTATAAGCCAGATCATATTGGTCAGGCTAACTTCGATGGTAAGCGTTACATCCACGCATACTTCGATACAGTCATTGATACTGCCGATAGTATTACTGGTGGTGGATCAGATCGATATTTGTCTGAGGACTATATGTTCTGTCAGATGTGGCGAAAGATTGGTGGAGAAATCTGGCTGTGTCCTTGGATGAGAACCATGCATGTTGGAACATATGCGTTCACAGGCGATCTGCCTATGATTGCTCAATTGGTTGGCAGTCTATGATAATTGGACTAGTGGGATTTATTGGAAGTGGAAAGGGATCTGTTGCCGACTTCCTTGTAGATAACCATGGGTATGACAAAGAGTCCTTCGCAAGTAGTGTGAAGGACGCAACTGCTGCTATATTTGGATGGGATCGTCGGATGCTTGAAGGAGATACTGTCCACTCTAGACGTTGGCGAGAAGAACCAGATTCGTGGTGGTCTGCTAAGATGGGTAAAGACTTTTCTCCCAGAATGGCATTACAGTTGATGGGAACCGAAGCTGGAAGAAATGTCTTCCATGAAGATATCTGGATCAATTCACTGGAACGACGATTGCATCCGAATAGAAATGTTGTGATCGCTGACGTTAGATTCCCAAATGAAATTGCAATGATTCAACGGATGGGTGGTGCAATTGTTTGGGTTAGGAGAGGTAATCTCCCTGAGTGGTATCATACTGCATATGAGCAAAATACCACAGATCCTAATAATTATTGGCTATTGGAGGATGCTGGCGAACTGATGGAACAGAAGCATCCTGGGATTCATTCCAGTGAATGGTCGTGGATTGGTCATCAATATGATATTAGTATGGACAACAATGGCACCATAGATGATCTACGCAGAAACGTTGACAACCTGGTAAAAAGTGTGTATAATATTCCTTTGAGTGTTGAGGGTAATGAGGTATACAATGAAACTATCTAATGAGACTATTGAAATTTTGAAAAACTACTCTGCTATCAACCAGAGTATTCAAGTGAAGGCTGGATCAACTATCAGTACGATTTCAGCCCTAAAGACTGTTCTAGCTAATGCAACTGTAGCTGAGACTTTTCCTAGGGACTTTGCGATCTACGATCTAAACAAGCTTCTAGCTAAGATCTCTCTCTACAAGGACTGTGATCTTGAATTCGAATCCGATCGTGTAGTAATCTCTACTGCGCATGGAAGTTCTCATATCAAGTATTGCTCGCCCAGCGTGATCGTAACTCCTCCAAATAAGACTCTTAGCATTGGAGTTGCAGACTATTCATTCAGTCTTCCTGAGAATGTTCTGGAACTTCGACGCAAGGACGCTGGTCTTTCGAGTTCGCCTAACTTTGTTTTCCGTGGGGACGGAAAGACAGTCCTCTTCGTATCGACTGATGTGAAGGACGATTCTGCTGACGTTGGATACTCTGCTATTGGTAAGACTGATGCTACTTTCGAGATTGTGATGAAGGTTGAAAACTTCAAGATGATCGATGGCTCATACAACGTTGAAATTTCGAAGAAGGGTCTTTCGAAGTTTACGCACTCTGATGGTAAGGTCGAATACTTTATCGCAATCGAAGCTGCTCAGTCTAAGTTTGGTTAATAGAGGTACATTATGAAGCTAACTGAAACACAGAAGAAAGACATCAAGAACTGCCTGACTGAGATCAGCAATTCATATACCCGTATCGAGGCTGAACGTGACCTAATCAAGGATGTTCTAAATCGTATGCAGGATGAGTTTGAGATGAATAAGAAGCTTTCGCGTAAGCTTGCGCGTGTATTCCATAAGCGCAATATTGCCGAAGAAATCGCAGCGAATGAAGAACTGACTGAAACTTACGACCAGATCGTTCCTAACACAGAAGGTCGCGGCTAAGCTATATACTATTAGGGACGCCCTTTGGGGCGAGCAATCCGCCAGACTGCCCTCGCGGGAATTCACCCTCCCCGTCCCACATATATTATGAGGTTCTATATGAACTATGATCTGTTTGGTGAAGCTATACAGTTGGATGCTAGATTTGATATGATTACGGATATCGTAGACTCAAATTTCAAAAACAACATCACATCTGTAAGTGGAATGACTGTAGACAATAAGCTTCAACTCTTAAAAGAAGCTGGCGTGTTGCGGCAGTCTGGTTGGTATCAGATCATTCGATATGATACTCTGGGTGAAGTTGATTACATCTATACAGGATCTTCTATCTCAAACACCCTGAATAGGATGCATAGATTCTTTAGAGCAGTTTTCGAAGAGTATTCAAACGGTGATCCACCATATCGATTCTCGGATAAGTATCGTAACTTGTATGGCAAAAACATACAGAATACTTTCATATCATTTTTCTTTCCAGATAGTGCAATCTTAGGATCGATTGATGAGTCTACGATAAGACTGGTAGAACGAGAACTTATTAGACGATCTAAAACGAAATACGGCAGCGCAGTTGCCAATATCGATGATAAGCCAAAAAAAGCTGCTTTATCGGAATCTAAAGTGAGGTCTAGGCGCCAAGGATATACGCCGCTTCCTATTTGATAAATGAACCAGCTGGTTGGATCCCAGGTTTAGTGAGAAGGAATAAATTATGATGAATGTGAATATGAATGAATCTTTGTGGGTGGAACGATACAGGCCACATAAAGTGGCAGACTGTATTCTTCCTGATGATCTAAAGAATACGTTTCAACAATACGTCGACCGCAAAGAAATTCCTCATCTGCTTATTTGTGGTACAGCTGGAACTGGAAAGACCACAATCGCTCGGGCGTTGTGTGAGGAAGTTGGATGCGATTATCTAATCATCAATGGTTCTGATGAAAACGGAATCGATACGTTTAGAACGAAAATCAAGAATTATGCTTCATCTATGTCATTTAGTGGTACTAAGAAAGTAATCATCATCGATGAAGCAGATGGTCTGAACCCAAATAGCGTCCAACCTGCTATGCGAGCAGCGATGGAAGAGTTTGCGCATAACTGCACTTTCATTATGACTTGCAACTATAAGAATCGAATTATCGATCCGCTACACAGTCGATGTGCTGTCATCGAATTCAAGCTTCGCAAGGAAGATAAGCCGAAGATGGCTTCTCTGTTTATGAAGCGAGCAGCACAGATTCTAAAGAACGAGGGTGTAGAATTCGATGCTCCTGTTCTTGCAGAAGTTGTTAAGAAGCATTTTCCAGACTATCGCCGTGTTCTGAATGAACTACAGCGATATGCTGTAAGTGGTAAGATCGATGCTGGTATTCTGGCATCTGTTGCTGATGTCTCATTGTCTGAACTCATAAAGTCGCTAAAGGCGAAAGACTTCAGTTCTATGCGTAAGTGGGTATCTGAAAATAGCAACGATGATAGTGTTAGAATTTTCCGTAAGATCTATGACGGTCTATATGACTACATGGAAAAGGGATCAATTCCTCTTGCGGTTGTAGTTCTTGCGAAGTATCAGTATCAAGCTGCGTTCGTTGCTGACCAGGAACTAAATCTCGTTGCTTGTATGACCGAAGTCATGTCAGACTGTGAGTTTGTGTGATGGCAGATTTATTCAAAGAAATCCTACCGTCGATTCTCCAGACTAAGAAGTATGCACTTCTAACTACGCAGGATGAATCATCGTATCCTCACTTCATGGTGGGTAGAGCATTATCATACTATCCTGATACTGTTTTGCTTGCTAATGAAGTGAACAAGATTCCCCATATCGACAATAAACTCAAATACGATCTATTGCTAAATAGTATCAAGCCTTACAAACGCCAATATAAAAAATGGCATAAGAAGGTTTCCGACGATGATTTGAGTACGATCAAGGAATATTATGGCTATTCAGATGCTAAGGCAATCGAAGCCCTGTCTATTCTTAGTGACGATCAAATCGCCGAACTAAGAAAAAGAACATATAAGGGTGATTGATATGGTTAGCACATTGGTAGAGATTGAACTAGCTGAGAAGAACGACTTTCTGAAAGTAAGAGAAACGCTTACCCGTATTGGCATCGCAGCGAAGAATCAGGACATACTATATCAGTCATGTCATATTCTACACAAGCAGGGTAAATACTACATCGTACACTTCAAGGAGCTATTTGCACTAGATGGAAAGCCCAGTAATATTTCTGATAGCGATATTGCTCGTCGTAACACTATCGCAAATCTAATCGCAGAGTGGGGACTAGTCAAGATTGTTGACACCAACAGAACCCAGGATCCAGTTGCGCCACTAAGTCAGATCAAGATTCTATCGCATAAGGACAAGGGTAATTGGGAACTAGTTGCCAAGTACAACATCGGCAAAAAGAAGCGTGAAGATTGAAAGATAAATTCATACGATTCTATCTAGACACCGCTGAATTGGCGGCGAATGATCTATCACATGCTCGGAGACTGAAAGTGGGTGCGGTGATCGTTAGAGGTGATCGCACTCTGTCTTACGGATACAATGGTACACCACCAGGTGAAGATAACAATTGTGAAGACCTGATAGATGGTATACTAGTGACGAAGCCGAACGTCATCCATGCCGAAGATAATGCAATCAGAAAGGTGCACAAAGAGGGTGAAGTCTGTCATGGCGCCACAATGTTTACCACTCACGCTCCATGTAAAGGCTGTGCGGAAAAGATTGCAAGTGCTGGTATAGTTACTGTATACTATAGAAACAAGTATAGATCCCAAGACGGGCTGGAACTATTGAAACTTATGGGCATAGAGGCTATTCATTATGATTGAAGTGATTATGTTAGATATGGATGGAGTGTTGTGTGACTTCAGCCAAAAGTACAATGAGTTGTTTGGTATGTATCCAGACAAGACTCCAAAGAAAAAGTGGAAAGCTAATTGGGAAGAGTTTGTCTTGGGTGAACACTTCAAGACACTAGAATGGCATGAGCATGGTAGAGAGTTGTATGAGGGTGTCAAGAAACACGCACTATACAATGGCATCAAGATTGAGATTCTAACATCTGCTGCTGGTGACGCGATGATCGATAGTATTGCTTATCAGAAAAGAAAGTGGCTTCTGAATAACAACATCAAACATCGATATGCACACATTGTTCCGGGAAAGAAGTATAAGAAGGACTTCGCTGATCCTAAACATCTACTGATCGATGATATGGATGTCAATGTCGCCCAGTTTAGAGTTGCGGGTGGTAATGCTATTCTCCACAAGACTGCCAAAGACACACTAGAGCAATTGACTAGCGGAAACTATGCCAGCCTTTGATTGGTGGCTCAAATGGACATCGACTGGATTGCTTATAGCAGGATCGATTCTAACCAGCATCAATCTATATCCAGTAAACATCATTTTCAGTTTTGCCGGGAATGCGGGCTGGGCATGGGCAGGCTGGCGCATGAGAGAGCCGAGCCTGTGGGTAGTCTCGCTAGTGCTGCTGGCGATCTATTCCAGCGGGCTGTGGATCGCTGGAGGACACTTTCCAAGCCCGTAGCACTCTATACCAGGGGTCTGGAAAGACTCGCTCCAGCGGCTTCCTAGAGCGTTCCAGAGGGTCTCGTAAGTTATTGATTCTATTAGAGAATTCCGAGTTGAGTTTTCCCAGGAATCTAGTATTATAATCCTATGAAAAGCGAAAACGAATTGAAGGTTGGGGACGTAATTAAGTCCCTGGATTTCATCAATATTGATGATACTTATTTCATCGGTAAGGTTGTGTCTATCGATGAGGAAGCTGGCACGTTCCGTGCTAAGTCTATATCCCGAATCTTCCTTGGTAGTACTGCAAAAGAATTCAACGAATTCTTCGCGGCTCCCCTGCCGGGAATGATGATGCTGGATGACATCGGTACACGAATTGAGGTGCTCGCGTGAATTGGAATCTTGAAGGTCTTTCTGTTCGTGGCATGTACATGGGCAAATTCCCTGTTGTTGGCACGGTCGAATTGTCTCGCGTAAAGTATGGTGGAGAAGTTTCCCACCACGTTGTGCTGGATGAGTCAATCGAGGTTTTCGGTGCGATTCGGGATCGTGTGATCCTCGAACATAAGTATGTCACGCAGGTGAATGGCTAATGAGTAAAATCACACTTTTGAATATTGACGCCAACGCAAAAACGGTGAAGGGTCAGAAGAAAGGCTATATGACAGCCATTCTATATCTAGCGCCGTTCAAGCTTTCGGGCTATCAGGTTTGCCCGACGGCAGAAATTTCTGGCTGCGTTGCCGACTGTCTTAATACAGCCGGGCGTGGTGGCATGGCTCGAAAGGACGCTGAATCTATCAATGTCGATGGATTCGAGGTTAAGCTGAATTCGGTTCAGAATGCCCGCATCGCCCGCACTCGGTTCTTCTTCGAGGACCGTGTGTCGTTCATGTATCAGTTGGTAAAGGAAATCGAGGCGGCTTATGTCAAAGCCGCTAAGAACGATCTTACTCTGGTTGTACGTCTGAACGGCACTAGTGACATCCGTTGGGAGGACGTGATTCTTCCTGGCTATAATGTCAATATCTTCGAAAAGTTTGACCAGATTCAATTCTATGATTACACCAAGATTCCGAATCGTCGGGTCAAGGACATCAAGAATTATCATCTTACATTCTCCGTGTCCGCTCGCAAGGAATTTTACCCAATCTGGGATAAGGCTCAGAAATTCTATGGTCGTGGCATGAATTATGCTGTTGTGTTCAAGGGTAAGAAGTTGCCCGAGGCATATCAGGGCTATCGTGTCATCAATGGCGATGAATCGGATCTTCGGTTCCTCGATGATAAGGGCGTTGTGGTTGGATTGATTGCTAAGGGTCGTGCAAGAAAGTCGACCAGTGGGTTCTGTGTGGAGGCTGCGTAAATGACAAAATTTTTAGCTGTTGGTATTGCACTTGGATTTGTTGCATTGTTTTCTTTTATTCTGTCATATCCAGTATACTTACTGTGGAACGGCTGTCTCGTTGATGCTGTTACAATCGTAAAGCCTGTCACATGGCTACAGGCATGGGGTATCAGCGTACTATTCGCATTACTTGTAAAGTCTAGTGATGCTAAGGTGGAGCTAAAGTAATGTATAGATCATCTGCACTCATAGTAAAGCCGCGAATTCCTTTTGATCCTGCTAATAGGCAGCATCAGCTTGACTTCGCTGAATTTATCAAGTATAATAACTGGAGAAGTGGCTGTCGCTACTTGCTGGAAGATCCTTACGAGGATATTCCATCTATGATAAAGGATAAACTCCTGAGTCATTACATGGCAGATATGTTGAGGATTCTATGAATAAATACGAAACATTGGGCCCAATGCCAGTTGAACCCAATTGGTCAAAAATTCACTACGTTGATGTTTCAAACAAATCCAGTGAGTATAATCGAGCGATGCTAGATTGGCAAACAGCTAGAGCAGATTTAGCGGAAAAGCTACTGCAACAAATTGGCAATCTTGCCTGGGACGAAGGTCTATTCCACATCGAAAGCATTATTGAAGAGTATTTTAACGACGGACGGAGATTTCTATGAGTATGTTTAATTGTATGATTGGTGCGTATCGCGGGCTTTCTGCTACTGAAAAGGTTAGACTTTTCATCGTGTCCCTATCTTCGTACTGCATTCTTGGTATGGGGCTTTATCTTGTGCTATATACTCTAGCGTCAGCATAATTATGGAGTAAACTATGCCAGCAAAAGTTGGATTGAAAAAGATTGGCAAGGGTCGTGCGAAGCTAGGTTCAAAGAAGCGCAAGTCTAGAGGTGGAAGAAAGTGAGCGTCCTCGATATGCTCACTGGGAATCTAAATTCTCTAAAATCCGAAGTATCCAAGATCGATCTGAGTTCAGTAGCAGCGTCAATGAATGATTCTGCTCACCGTGACTATATCCAGCGCGATGCTGGAATAGAACATTACAAGCTTATTGCTTGGATCGCATCGCAGTTTCAGCCGCATACTGTGATGGACATTGGTACTCACTACGGCAATTCATCATTGGCGATGTCTCTCGATAAAAACGCAAAAATTATCAGTTACGACATCGTAGAAATGAAGCGACTGTCAGTTCTTCCAGAGAACTGCGATTATCGTCTGGGCGACTTCCGAGAAGATCCTAATACGATGAATGCGCCATTTATCTTCATCGATGTTGATCCTCATGATGGTATTCAGGAGAAAGAGTTTCACGAATTCTTCATATCCAAGGGATACAGGGGAATAACTTTATGGGATGATATCTACTGCAATCAAGCAATGAAAGATTGGTGGAATTCTATAAGTCCAACTCACGAAAAGTACAAGAAGGTTGATCTTACCTCAGTAGGGCATTGGTCAGGCACTGGTATGATTGTGTATGAGTAGAGTTGCTATAGTTACAGCGACAACTGGAAATCCTTTACTTACAAAGTGCATTGAGTCTGTGTCAAATCAGACTCACTCTAACGTTAAGCATATAGTAGTTGTTGATGGTGAAAATAGAAAATCTGCTGTCGCTAATGCAATAATTCACACTAGTAGTTCTGCTAGAAAGAAACTTACCAAGATCAAATTGCCAGAGTCTGTCGGGAAAGATCGATGGAACGGCCATAGAATCTATGGTGCGGTCACTTATCTGGTAGACGCTGACTATATCATGTATCTCGATGAAGATAATTCAATCGATCCTACTCATGTAGAAGATTGTCTGAAAGTGATTGAATCTGGCGCACAATGGGCGTATACCCTGCGCAAGATTCAAGACAGAGAAGGAAACTTTTTGTGTGAAGATAATTGTGAAAGTTTAGGTGCATGGCCAACCGTACTAGGACCCAATGACTATCTCATTGACGTAAACTGCTACTTTCTACCAATTCAATTGGCAGTAATGGTATCTCCTCTATGGTATAGAAAGGCAAGAGAACCTGGTGTAGAAGAAGTCGATAGAATCTTATGTAAATCACTATTCCAAATCATGCCAAACTTTGGATGTACACATAAGTACACAGTAAACTACACTGCTGGCAATTCTGCAATCTCAGTGCAGCCTTTGTTTTTTGAGCGCGGCAACGCAGAAATGTTGAGGCGATATGATGGTAATTTACCATGGGTAAAAAAGTATGAGTAAAAAAAATTATGTGCAGATAGGCGCAGGGGCAGGGGATTTAGATCCTAGAGGATTGTATCGAGATGGATTCACAGAACTAGTGAAGAGACTGGATCGATCCACTATAGGTAAGATAATTTTAGTAGAGCCTAATCCACACAACATACCTAAACTTCAACTGTGTTGGAAAGACTATCCTCAAGCACGAATCATCAATAAGGGAATTTGTGTAAATAGTGATTCTCAAAGAAAAATAACGTTCTATTACATAGATGATGATGCTCCACACTATCAAGTGTTTTCAATGATACCAGAACATGTTAGAAAGCATTATCCTGGATCTTCATCCGAATTAAAGACTGTAGATGTTGAGTGCGTAACTCTACAAGAATTGATTGAATGTGAGTTGGGATCAAATGCTGATATTGAGTTATTGGGACTAGACATCGAGGGTATCGATGGAGAAGTAATGCTAGACACCGATTGGACTAGATTTACATGCAATACTCTATCATATGAACATCTACATATATCCCCAGATATACTAAAACGTATTGAGATTGTACTGAACAGTGTTGGTATGTATGATGTTGGTAATGGTATTGATGTGAATGGATACGACACTATGTTTAGGAGAAAAGTATGAATCCTTGTATCATTTCTTTTTTTATGGACAACATCGATTTCAAGACCATCAATTACCAGAGGTCAGTTGTTGATAAATTTAACAAGAAAAAGTATCCCCACTACGTTATGAAAACTAACGCTCCTCATGGAATTTCAATTGACTACTTTTGGGCGTTGAATGGTATTCCAGATGCACTGGAAGAATCTGTCGAACAGAAAGTAGACCACGATGTCGTAATCATTCTAGACATCGATGCTATTCCTCTCCATGAGGATGCTCTGGAACACTATGCAACGGTAGCGTCACAGGGTAAACTAATTGGTAATGCCCAACGATCCAACCACATCGAAAATGGTCAGCACGTTTTTGCTGCTCCATCCACCGCTGCAATTTCAAAAGAGTCATTCAAGAAGATTGGTGCTCCATCGGCTATGGAAACAAATCGTTCTGATGTTCTAGAAGAATATACATGGGGCGCAGAGGTGAATGAAGTTCCAGTTGACATTGTGCTTCCTTTGCGTTATGATAAAGCACCACAGAGATATGAGTGGGAAGGCGATCAGCCTCCATATTGGTCATTAGCTGATGGTATGCCAGTCTATGGTATGGGAACTACATATGGAACACCAGAGATGGATATGTTCTACCATAATTTCCAGATCCGTATGCCTGGTCAGCAAGAAAACTTTTGGAAGAAATGTGAAGAGGTACTAAATGGCAAATCGAAGTGATTTTTTTGATGCGAAGCTTCCTAGGTATTTGAAGAAGATGATTTCATCTATTCCAAATATCGACGCACATCAGCGTGGTGAAATTCGTCGCGCATTCATCGGAGCACATGCTGCTCATGTAGCACATAAGCTAAAGCGTAGTGATGTTCCTGCAGATGCTGGAACTGATGACTAAATAAAAGGCAATTGCGGGGTAGTTCAGTAGCAGAACGCTGGACTCTAAAAAACTGAATTTTACTAAATAACCATAGTTATCGGGAGTTTAGTAAAATGAATTGTAAATTTTGTGGTAGATCATATCCTCTGGCGAGAAGTGTTAAGTTTCATGAAAACTATTGCGATTCGAATGCAGAAAGAAAACGCAAACCGAATCAATATAGCAATCCCTCTTATAAAGAGTCTCATGAAATCACCGAAAAACGAAAACTCGCTGCAATAGAGAGAAACAAGAAGCCCTGGTCTGCAGACAGGAGAAAAAAACATAGTATAGCAATGAGTAAAGCCGTATCTGAGCATCCTGACGCATACACTTCTTCAAATAGGGGTAGAGTGAAGCAGACTGAGTATCGAGGAATAAAATTTCATGGTACTTGGGAAGTAATGTTTGCTGAGTGGTGTGATCTAAACAAGATTATTTGGGAAAGGAATACTAAATACTTTATATACTCTTGGAACGGAGAAAGAAAGTATTTTCCAGATTTCTATTTACCAGAGAAAGATATATACATTGAAGTGAAGGGATATACTACCGATCGAGATTTAGCTAAATGGAGAGACTTTCCAAAAAAGCTAGTTGTGATCGATAAATC
>Ga0228703_1000724_pt1 | contig 22441 bp, 22 predicted proteins | sample McNCre217_Aug_MG_3_FD_178020 | JGI IMG/M metagenome (GOLD analysis project Ga0228703, IMG submission 178020) | Freshwater microbial communities from McNutts Creek, Athens, Georgia, United States - 29-17_Aug_MG | ecosystem: Environmental > Aquatic > Freshwater > Creek | place: USA: Georgia... | reverse complement strand
CTTGCGGAATTTGCTTTCGCGCAAAGCGGGCCTTACCCCAATCGGCCCATCAAAATTGTGATTCCATTCCCTCCTGGTAATACAACTGACATCATCACACGCTTGATTGCACCGAAGTTGCAAGAGCGCTTAGGCCAACCCATCGTTGTTGAAAATAAAGCGGGAGGCTCTGGGACGATTGGTATGGATTTCGTCGCCAAATCCAAACCTGATGGATACACCATCGTTGCGTCGCAAGGGGGCAATATGGTGGTGCTACCCCACACCAGCAAGAGCGTTCCATACAACCCCATTTCAGATTTCACCTCGATTGCTTTGACGACCTACAACTATCAGGTAATCACAGCAAATAACCAGACACCATTCAAAACTTTTGCGCAGATGGTGGATTGGGCCAAAGCCAATCCTGGGCAATTGACTGTGGCTTCCAACGGCGAAGGCGGTTTTCCGCATCTGGTCTTTGAGCATTTGGCCAAAACCGCTGGAATTACATTCACGCACGTGCCCTACAAGGGAAGCTCTCAAATCAGTACAGATTTAATCGGCGGACAAGTGATGACATCCGTCGACGGCGTGAGCGGACCTTCGCCACACATACGCTCTGGTGCCATCCGATTGTTGGCGATTTCCAATAAAACGAAAGTTGCTGAGTGGCCAAATACGCCCACTGTTTCAGAAACAGTTCCAGGTTGGACGTCAAACGGGTGGTTCGCATACTCTGGCCCTGCAGGAATGCCAAAAGATATTGTGCGTAAATTGAATGCAGAAATTAACCGTGCGATGAATGCCCCAGAGATCATCGAGCAACTGAAACCATACGGGTTGGAAGTGGTTTCTGAATCCTCAGAATATTTCGACAAGGTCTTAAAAGAAGATTACGTACGGTATGGAAAGTTGGTCAAAGATATTGGATACATACCGCATTGATTTATGGTTGCCTAGAAGGCATTGCAGATATTCCTAAAGCAACCCATCCCAATACAAACGCCATCCCGCCAAACGGTATCAACGGCCTGAAGGTGCTCACACTGGCCAGTTGATGTAAAACGATATTGAAGCTAAACAGCGCAATACCTAAAACAAAAAATAAAAGGCCAGCTATCAAAAGCCACTTGGCTTTAGCAGCTTGATTCATCCTCGAGACCACCAGCAATGCAAGGGCGTGAAACTGCATCATTTGGATGGCTGAATTGACTGAGCGCACAGACGATTCTTCTAATCCTGGTACATGTGCCGAGTAGGCGGCAATCAAGACTGATGCGCCAGCCGTGAAGCATGCAAATACAAATGCAGCGCGCATCATAAATTGAGGCATAGATGACATATTTTCCTTGGGGGTGAAGAGCAGAGTTCTGATAAATATTAAATCAGCTAACATGCTTTGAGCGATGAAGTTTACAGAGTGAATCAAGACTAACTACAACCATCAGGAGACACATATGAACGCCAGAAGAAATTTCTTAAAAAATGCAGGTGCTTTGGGTGGCCTGATGTTTTGCAGTTGTGGAATGCTAGACCATGCTATGGCTCAAACAACAAATCCAAGACGATTCACCACGATTGCTGGCAAGCGCGTCAAAACAGTCGATACCCACGCGCATTGCTATTTCCAAGATGCGCTGGACCTCATGGGCAAAGACGCAGCCAGTGTGTTGCCGCCTGTGAAAGGCGTCCCCGACCACTTCATCGTCCTTGATAACCGTCTCAAGCAAATGGATGAACTCGGTATCGATATGCAGGTGCTCAGCATCAACCCATTTTGGTATGGCAAAGACCGCGAAACAGCTGATGCCATTTGCAAAATCAATAACGAGAAATTTGCCGAACTCATCGCACTAAAGCCTGATCGCTTTGCCGCCTTTGCCTGTTTGGCCATGCAGTTTCCTGATTTAGCGGTTCAGCAGTTGGAATACGCAGTTAAAAAACTAGGTTTGAGTGGTGCCGCAATCGGTGGCACTGTGCTAGGACAAGATTTCTCACAACCCAAATTCAGGCCAGTGTTAGCAAAGGCGGAAGAGTTGGGTGTGACTTTGTTCATCCACCCACAAAGCACACCTCAGTTGGCTGAGCGCTTTAAAGGCAACGGATGGCTATCAAACACGATTGGTAACCCGCTTGACACCACTATCGCTCTAGAGAAGCTGATCTATGAGGGTGTATTTGACAAATTACCCAAGCTAAAAATATTGGCGGCGCATGGTGGTGGATATTTAGGCTCTTATGCGCCGCGCATGGACCGCAGTTGTTTTGTGTCACCACAAAACTGCGATACAAATATTGTGTTGCTTAAAAAACCTACGGAATACTTGCGCCAAATCTATTTTGATTCTTTGGTCTTCACGCCAGAAGCACTCAGACATTTGGTGGCACAAGTAGGTGCGAGCCAGGTCATGATTGGTACCGACCATCCTATTCCTTGGGTGGATGATCCGGTCGGCCACGTTATGTCGACGACCACACTCAGCAATGCAGATAAGCAGGCGATCTTGGGACAAAACGCTATTCGTGTTTTATCGCTAAACCCTAATTGATAGGTAAAAACCAAAGCCTAAACAACGCAGTGTTTAGGTTCTTTTCATAAAGGACAAGGTGACATCGCCTAAGTGAATGCCTAGTTTGGTCATGCGAGCTTTGTTTAGCATGACCCTGTCATTCATCAAATACATCCAATCGTCCATCTGGACATTTAAGATGGATCCATCCACTGGTAAGGCCAAGGTATAGCTCCAATTAAAAGCATTGCCCTTAGCCTGGCCTTGTGCGATGCCTACTACGTCTCCTGCAGTCCCAGTAAAAGCACCATTGCCTTTGTCGGTCAGTTTCCAAATGCGCTTTTCGGTTTTGCCATCGGGATACAAAAAGTCTTCGTCCAAGATGCCTTGGTCGTTAGTCCACTGGCATTTCATCTCGACGGTGAATCGTTTAACGACCTTGCCATTGCGATCTGTGAACATTCCCCAAGCATCGACTGTCCCGTTGAAGTAGGTTTTTAAATCCAATGTGGGTTTTTGATCTGCGTAATCTTGAACAGCAGGGCCAGCGCAGCCAGCTAATCCTATGGCACCTGCTGTAGCAGAAAGTCCTGTCAATAAAAGTTTTCTACGGTGCATCATGGGTAACCTCGATGGGTGAGTGTGGAGTTTGAGAGATAAAAACCAATCCTGGGAGTGTAAGCATCCAAACCAAGCCAAGTATCGCAACATGGATGAAGGAATTGTCAAAACTGGCAGCACCCAATTTTGCTCCAGCTATATAGCTAAGAGGGCCAAATACCAGTCCCGCGACTGCAGATAGCAATACGTGCCTGTTCTGAAGAAAAGCCAGAGAATTATTTAAGGTTAAGGCAAACATCACCCAGACCATCCATAACCAAAATGGACTCAATGAACCTAGTGCCCATCCATAAAAGCGGATCACTGAGAAATATTGCAAACTGGAATCAACCACGATTCCCAGTGCCAAGACTATCCATGTGAGCTTGAAATCTATGCGAGGCGCTTTGCTGAAGAAAAAATGCAAGCCAACTACGAGGCCACAAAATAATATCGCTGGAAACTCTTGGTCGTATTGGACGGACGCAATACAAGCGAACCATCCGATTTGGAAACCTATGGCATTGATAATTCGGTTCATTCGTGGATTTTGCAGAAAACTGTTAATAAACCCATTGTTTATTAGTTATGAGGGTTTTCTTGTAGGATTGTTAAATTGTTATTTTTTCGCTGGGGATATTCATGAAAACGCAAGTTTGCATCATTGGTGGAGGGCCTTCTGGGCTGATGCTTTCACAATTGTTGCACCTTCAAGGAATAGAAACTGTTGTGCTCGAGCGCCAATGCCGCGATTACGTATTGAGTCGCATTCGCGCCGGTGTTTTAGAGAAAGGGTTTACGGAGCTACTGCGCAAAGCCCAATGTGGACAGCGCATGGACAAAGAGGGCGAAATACACGATGGTTTTTTCATCGCGCACAGCGGTAAATTGGACCGGGTTGATCTACATAAATATAGCAACGGCAGTTCGGTGATGGTTTACGGGCAAACCGAATTGACGCGCGACTTATACGAAGCACGTGACCGCATGAATGGAATCGTGATCCATAACGCAGAAGATGTTCAGCCGCATGATTTAAAGAGCGCACATCCCTTCGTGACTTACCGCAAAGACGGCGCCGAACACCGTGTCGATTGCGATTACGTGATTGGCGCCGACGGCTTCCACGGCGTGAGTCGTAAATCGATACCAGCAGATGTGCTCAAAGAATACGAAAAGGTATATCCATTCGGTTGGCTAGGCGTTTTGTCACGTACCAAGCCGGTTTCTCCTGAATTGATTTATGCCAAGCATGACCGCGGTTTTGCTTTGTGTTCATTACGCTCACAAGTACTGAGCCGCTATTACATACAAGTGCCTTTGAGCGACTCGGTAGACAACTGGTCTGACGACGCATTCTGGGCGGAGTTAAAACGCAGATTGCCTAATGAAGTAGCAGAGCAGTTGATCACGGGCGCAACGATTGAAAAATCTATTGCGCCACTTCGTTCGTATGTGGCAGAGCCTATGCGATATGGCAATTTGTTCTTGGCGGGTGATGCAGCCCATATCGTCCCGCCAACAGGTGCACGTGGCTTGAATACCGCTGGCTCCGATATCTACTATCTCTACAGTGGCTTGGTTGATTTTTACAAGAACAACGACGCGACTGGTTTAGAACAGTATTCAGAAAAAGCGCTGGCCCGCGTTTGGAAAGCCCAAAGGTTCTCATGGTGGATGACCACCATGTTGCACACTTTCCCAGATACACCTGATTACGAACAAAAATTAAAAGAAACCGATTTGTCGTATTTGTTCTCGTCGCAAGCTGCACTCAGCTCGTTGGCAGAGAATTATGTGGGCTTACCCTACTAAGCACGCTTTTCTGGTTTAAGCCCAAAGTCGTAGTGCAATAAATCCCAAGACTTCGGCGCAGGGGTGTTGTCTGGATAGACAGGCGCGGTGCTCTTTTTCAAGTCTGCAATCAAGCTCTTTTTAACGCCAAACACCGCATCGCTTTCTAGCCATGGGTCTCCCGCCAAGAACACGTGGGTCACAAGGGTTTCATAACCTGGTGACGACACATGAAAGTGCACATGGGCAGGGCGCATGTAATGGCGTTTGGTGGCATCTAACAGTTTGCCTACGGGGCCATCGTTAGGGATGGGATAACTAGAAGGAACAATCGTTTTAAACCAGAAGCGACCATCCGCATCTGATTTAAATTGCGCACGCATCTTTGGGGCACCTTTGAGTTCAGGTTTTTGTGCGTCGTACAAACCGTCTGCATCGGTATGCCACATATCAATCACTGCACCAACTATCGGACTGCCATCTGGGGCTTTGATCGACCCTTCTATAAAAATCGGATCGCCTTCGTCTTCAGATACCAGGGTGGCACCGTTAGGGGTTAATTTGTGTTCGCCCAAGTAGAAAGGACCCAACACAGTAGTCTCTGTGGTGCCTTCAGGCATTCTGTGGTTAATGGCGTCGACCAGCATCGACACACCAAATACGTCGGATAACAAAATGAACTCTTGGCGACGGTCATCACACATATGGCCCGTCTTGGTTAAGAAATCAATCGCTTCTACCCACTCGTCTTGCGTCAGTTCCACTTCTTTGACAAAAGCATGCACATGGCGCGTGATGGCTTGCACGATTTGTTTAAGCCTTGGGTTTTCACAGGCTCCAAATCTGTCTACTACGGCGTCTGTCAGATTGTGTTCGGTGAAATCGAGCATGTCATTTCCTATCAATTTGGTCTGTATCGGGGTTTTTAGCGAACTAGCAAGCGGAATATTACCGCCTAATTTGAAGAGAAATTAAGACCCGCTGACTGTGTAAGAAGATTCAACCAATTTAACCAAGGCATACAAGGCTTGATTAACGGGGGTAGGGATGCCATGCGCAAACCCACGGCGAACAATGAAACCATTGAGGTGGTCTATCTCACTGACCTTCTGCCGCGCCATGTCTTGCGCAGTCGATGATTTTTGTCCTGCCATCGCCACTGCAATATTGGCGACAGTCTGGAGCGCCTCAGATTCGGATAAAACAACGCCATCGGCTTTTGCAACGGCAATGACCTCTTTCACCACATCAGCTTGGGTAGATCGGATGGACGCATGTTCAGTGAGTTTTCCATAAGACAGCTGAGAGAGCCCTGAGATAGCGTTGAACGCGCAATTGACCATCAACTTGGACCACAACTCCGCCATGACGTTGTCAGAAATACGAACTGCCACCTGAGCGATTGCAAAAAGATCTGCCAATGCCGTCAGTGTTTGTTGTGGGTAGTTCAACCTTGGTGGCGACATAGTTCCCACCACAAGATCACCTCTGCCGTGGTGCTTTAAGCAACCGGGGGCTGTGATTTCAGTCGCAACATACACCACTGCAGGTATCACTGCGTTTTTAATATGTTGCGATATCAGCATTGAATTTTCAACGCCATTTTGTAAGCTGACGACAACAGCCTCTGGCAAAAGGTAAGGCGCCATATGTTTGGCAACACTTTCGCTGTCGGTGGACTTTACGCAGAACAAGACCAAATCCGCTTTATGGACGGATGCAATTTCAGTGCTAGTGTGTAGATGAACACTTTGAATACCGGAAGAGTTGGCGAAATCGGCTTGCAAACCATGCTTAGCGATGGCTTGCATATGCGCTTCACGGCCAATTAAAGTGACCGCATGACCAGCGCGCGCAAGCATGGCGCCATAAAAGCTACCAACAGCACCTGCACCAACGACAGCAACATGTTTGAAATGAGTATTCAGATAATTTCCTTGGTATGGCGTGTAGAGATGATTCTAATTACCCGCTTAAATACAAGCCTAACCATAATTACCCTCTAACATTTCTCTTGCGTTTCTAGTAAAACACCTGCATACGCATCTATTATTTTTGAGGGAATAAAAATTTATGCATACCAACGCATCACAGCAAGCTGCTGAAACTATTTGGACCCATTGGCAAAACAATACGAGATTAGATGCCTTGCCATCCGACCTCCGACCTACAACTCGCCAAGAGGGGTATGCCGTGCAAGCGATGCTGCCGGCTGTTGCATCTCGCACAGTCTTGGGTTGGAAAATCGCAGCAACCAGTGCAGTAGGACAGGCCCATATCAATGTCAGTGGGCCCATGGCGGGGCGTATTTTGTCTGGACAAGTGCTACAAGACGGAGATGAAGTACCGTCAATCGGCAATTGGATGCGTGTGGCAGAACCTGAGATTGCCTTTGTCATGCAATCCGATCTAACGCCTCGCGCGGACATTTATACGCAAGAAGAAGTGATGCAAGCGGTTGGCGCTTTGCACCCCTCGCTCGAAATACCCAACTCGCGCTATACCGTCTTCACGGCAGTTGGAGAGGCGCAGTTGGCGGCAGACAATGCCTGCGCCCATCAATTTATCTTAGGGCCCAAAGCGCCAGAGTCTTGGCGCGATATAGATCTCAGCAAACACGCTGTCCATGCGCAAGTCACTGCTTCCAACGGTGCGGTATGGAAGCGAGAAGGCACAGGTGCAGCAGTGCTGGGCGATCCCCGAATCGCACTCACTTGGCTAGTCAATGAACTCACGTCGCAAGGTATCAGTTTGCAAGCGGGGCAGTTTGTCACCACTGGAACCTGTATGACGCCACTTGAGTTGAATTCAGGTGATACGGTGGATGCAGACTTTGGAGTTTTAGGGAGAGTTGGATTGCGTTTTAAGTGATGCAAGCGCGAGGCGCTTAGTCAATTTAATTTACTTAGAACATATCAACGCATCATCAAAAATTGCAACCGCACGCGTCCACCCCGCAGAGGCACCACGAATTTTGTGCGGGAAGCAGCTGATATAAAAACCAGTCGGTGGCAAGCTTTCTAGGTTGTGCATTTTTTCGATGTGGCAGTAGCCAATATCGCGGCCTGCTTTGTGGCCTTCCCAAATCAGCGAAGCGTCTTGTGATGCTCCGTATTTCTGTGCCGTGTGAACGAACGGCGCGTCCCAGCTCCAAGCATCGGTGCCTGTGAGCCGCACGCCACGCTCTAGTAGATACATGGTGGCTTCGTATCCCATGCCGCATCCACTTGACACGTAGTCGTTCGAGCCATACCGTGAACCAGCGCGTGTGTTGACCACCACAATTTCTAGTGGACTCAATCTGTGTTGAATGCGTGCCAATTCGGCCTCGACATCTTCTGCAGTAACAACATAGCCGTCTTCAAAATGGCGGAAATCTAATTTGACGCCAGGCTGAAAGCACCACTCCAGCGGAACGTCATGGATGGCAATGGCTGGCTTTTTCTGCCCCAAGGCTTTGTCCATCGTGGAGTGAAAGTGGTAGGGCGCATCAAGATGTGTGCCGTTGTGGGTAGAAAGATGCACAAATTCGACAGCCCATCCTTCCCCATCGGGCAAGTCTTCTTTTTTCAAGCCTGGGAAAAACGGCTCAATTTGCGCAAACGTGTTTTCATGCGTGAAGTATTCAATCTTGGGCGCAAAGGCGGGTGGGTCACTGATGACGTCGTTTTCTAAGAATATGGAGAGGTCTACAAATTTACGTACCATGCGTTGCTCCAGTTCTTAAGGTTTTAAAGTTCTGCCGAATAAATCAAACAGTCTTTCCCAATGCCTTTCCGCTCCGTGCTTTTCATATACGGCACGCTGGGGAAATACAAAGCCGTGTTCGGCTTTAGGAAACCATTCAATACGGTGTTTGTTTTTGGCCTCTACCAAGGCTTGCTCGAGCTGGCGGATGTCCTCTGGCGGCGCCCACTTGTCAATTTCAGCGCAAGCGAAATAACTCTCGCAACGGATTTTCGGCGGCATGCGGTGTGGTGAATCGGCACCGTCGGTGACCATATTGGCGCCATGGATGGACGCAATGCTTTGAAAGCGATCTGGGAAATCCGCTGCCGCCCACATTACGAATGGGCCGCTCATGCAGTAGCCAACAGCGCCAATTTTTGTTGCGTCTGCGTGAGGGTTTTGATCTACATAGGACAACATGGCTTGCGTGTCTATATGGCTGGTGTGTGCGTTCAAAGAATGCATATGCGCGAACATCTCTTCAAGTTGCTCAGGCGTGCGCTCTTTTAGGTAATAGTCTCTGGTGCGTCGGTAATAAAGATTGGGCAACACTACAAAGTAGCCGACAGTGGCAAATCGTCTAGCCATGTCATGCAACTCTTCGCGTTTGCCAGGGGCATCCATATAAAAGAGGATGACGGGGAAGGGGCCGTTTTCTTCGGGGTAGACCACGAAGGTGTTCATCAACCCGTCGGCGGTTTGGATATCGATGTGGTGTTCGATCATGTGCGTCTCCTTGTTATGGTTTTGGCGTATTGCCACAAAAATCTTGCAATACTGTATAAAAAAACAGTATTATAGAATTTATGCCAATTTCATCGAATCTATTAAACCACCCCCGTCAAGTCCTTTCTGCCCCGCTTTATTTAGACGTTTGCGCTTGGAAAGTCCCCGCCGGTTTTCCTTCCCCTGCGGCAGACCACACCCAAGAGCGGGTCGACCTCAACAAAGAACTCATCCGTAACAAAGACGCGACCTATCTTTTTAGGGTCAAAGGCGACTCCATGACGGGGGCGGGCATTTATGAGGGCGACACCTTGGTGGTGGACCGTAGCGTGACGCCCAAGCACAACCACATCGTGCTTGCTTTGTTGAACAACGAATTCACCGTCAAGCGCTTGTACCGGCGTGGTGGCATTGTCAAGTTGGTGGCCGAGAACAACATTTACCCCGCTCGACTGATCAAAGAAGAAGATGACTTTGTGGTCTGGGGTGTCGTCACCTTCAATCTACACAAGCTGTGTTAGCCGTATGTCTGCGCAGATTCAGCAATTGGCCTTGGTCGACTGCAATAACTTTTACGTCAGCTGTGAAAGGGTTTTTCGTCCAGATTTGAAAGACGTGCCTGTCGTGGTGTTATCGAACAACGACGGATGCGTTGTTTCACGTTCGAACGAATCGAAAGCGTTAGGCATCAAGATGGGTCAACCGTGGTTTGAATGCAAAGCGTTAGCGGAAGAACACGGCATCTTGGCTCTGAGTTCGAACTATGCGCTCTATGCCGACATGTCCAATAGGGTGATGGCGATTTTGAGCAGCTTTTCGCCAAGGCATGAGGTTTATTCCATCGATGAATGCTTTGTCGACCTCACGGGCACGCCACACCTGAAAGAGACGAGTTACCAAATGCGCGAGCGTGTCATCGCGTGGACCGGTATTCCTGTTTGTGTAGGTATAGGACCGACCAAAACCTTGGCCAAATTGGCGAACCATATCGCCAAGAAGCACCCGCGCTCAAAAGGCGTTTTCAATTACAACGATCTCACGTCTACGCAACAAGACAATTTGCTCAGCCGCATTGCGGTAGACGAAGTGTGGGGAGTAGGGCGCAAACTCACGGTGCGCTTAGCAGAGCATGGCATTGACACGGTACAAGATTTGCGCGTGGCGCATTTGCCTACATTGCGCGCCGCTTTTGGCGTGGTGATGGAAAAAACACAACGCGAATTGCAAGGCATTGCCTGTATCGATCTAGAAGACGTGACGCCTGCTAAAAAACAAATTGTTGCAAGCCGCTCCTTCGGACAAGCCGTTTACAACGTCGACGTGTTGAAAGACGCTATGAGCACGTTTGTTGCCAATGCCTGTGCCAAGCTCAGAGCGCAAGAGTCACATGCATCGGTGATCCAAGTGTTTTTACGAACCAATCGGTTCCGCCACGACCAACCGCAATACATGCCTTCTTTGTCAGTGCCTCTGCCTCAACCCACCAACGACAGCTTGGTTGTGAACCGATGGGCTGACTATTTGGTGGGACGTATGTTCAAGCCAGACTATGCCTATAAAAAAGCAGGCATCATGTTGAGCGAAATCACGCCCATCACGCATCTGCAAAGTGATTGGCTAGAACCGAGCCAAGCGCCTTCAGCAAATCTTATGAGCGCCGTGGACGCTTTGAACAAACGTTTTGGGCGTGGCTTTGTGAAGATCTCTACCCAAGGCGCTTTTAACCAATGGAAGATGCGACAAGAGAGTAAATCACCGAACTACACCACCGATTGGGCGTCGTTGCCGCTGGTGGCCTAAATCACATGATGGACAAACCACCATCGACCATGAGGGATGTTCCTGTGATGAAGGATGCTTCGTCTGAGGCGAGCCAAAGAATAGGGGCTGCAATTTCTTCTGGTGATGCCCAGCGACCTAAGAGAGACGTGGTTTGTCTTTCAGTCTTGAGTTTTTCAATATCTTTCCCAGCGGCAGTGGCCTTATTGATATGGAAGTCTGTCAAAGTAGATCCTGGACACACAGCATTCACACGCACACCATGCGCAGCTTCTTCAAACGCCAAGGTGCGCGTCATCGCTAATTGCGCGGCTTTGGTGGCGTCGTATAGACCCATGCCTTTGCGTCCAGTGACGGCATAGCAAGACGCAATATTCACAATGCTGCCTTTTCCGCTCAAGCGCAATGCTGGTAAAGCAGCTTTGGCGTAATTGGCGCAACCAATCAGATTCACCCCCACCATGGCCTGCCATTCGGTGGATGTGGCGGTTGCGAGAGACGAGTAATTGCGCATTGATGCGTTGTTGACCAATATGTCTAGCTTGTTCCAAGCCCCCAGTGTTTTTTCAACAGCGGCCAATGCTTCACTTTCATCCGAAACATCTGCAGTATGTACAAGTAAACGAGCGTGCGGCAGCCTTAGTTTGATGGCTTCTTGCGTATGGTTCAAAGCAACAGGGTTTGCATCTACCAGCGTGACAGATGCACCTTCACGACAAAACAAAAGCGCGGTAGCAGCACCAATGCCCGCACCTGCACCGGTGATGATGGCGGTTTTTTCGAGCAGTCGCATAAAGACTTAATCAGCCTTGGCGCCAGTGAGTTTGATCACTTTGCCCCAGCGCGGGATTTCAGAAACAATCCAGTTACGAAACTGCTCGGGCGTACCAGCAATGATTTCAAACTCCATGGATTCCAATTTCTCTTTAACCTCCGCAGAGCGCAAAATTTTGACGAGCTCTTTGTTGTAACGGTCGATGATGGGTTTGGGTGTGCCGGCGGTTGTTAGAAAACCGATCCAAGAAGTCGCTAAAAAATCTGGGTAACCTGATTCAATCAAGGTCGGAATAGTAGGTGTACTCGCGAATCTCTTTTGCCCCGATGTGGCAATTAAGCGCAAACGACCTTCTTTTAAAAACTGCTGAACGTTACCGGGGACTAAAAAAGCCGCATCCACATTGCCAGCGATCAAATCTGTTACGGCAGGACCCGCACCACGATAAGGAATATGCGTGAGATCAACGGCCGCTGCTACTTTCAACATTTCCATGGTGAGGTGCGATGCACTGCCGACTGCGATGGATGCATAAGACATTTTGTGAGCGTTGTTTTTTGCATAGGCAACAAATTCAGGGACAGTCTTAATAGGTAGCGCAGGATTTACTACCAAGTATTGCGGTGTTGCAACTGCCAGCGTGATAGGAGCTAAATCTTTCACGGGGTCGTATGGCATTTTGTCAAACAACCCCACGTTGATAGCCAAAGGACCGTTGTAGCCAACCAAAAGGGTATGACCATCCGGAGGTGATTTGGCAACAAAGTCTGCTCCAATGTTTCCGCCTGCGCCGGGTTTGTTTTCTACAACAACCGGCTGACCGATAGCGTCTGAAAGTTTGGGCGCCACGATGCGCGCGAGCACATCATTGGTACTGCCAACAATAGGAACAATGATTTTGACGGTTTTGCTTGGAGACCACTCTTGTGCAAATACAGAGAGGTTTGCGCCAAAACAAATGACTGCAAGGAGTACTAATTTCGAACGGGCTAATTTATTCACACACATGTCCTGTAAAGAGCTTTTGTTTAGATAGAGAAAAGCGGTTGGTCTAGGCCGTCTGAAAGGTTTTCTTGGGCCCAAGCTACAGGGTCTATGTCGCGCTTCAAAAGTACGCCTGCTGCTCTGACACGTTGTTCTTTGGCGTCTAGTGCAGGAGGTTCCACACCTTTTTCTAATCCAACGGCTGCTTCGTGCAACATACGTCGCGCCATCACGATGGCTTTGTCGGTAGGAAGTAATTTTTCTTCGGCATGGTTTTGGATCGACCCCATACTTTCTTGTAAAGAATAGTCTTGTGCTGAAAATCCAAATACACCGCTGTAAGCGCGCTTTTCCTTTTGCGCTTGTCTGTCCATCAAGTAATCGTTCTTGTAGTTGGACTTGGGAACGAAGCTACCAGGGGCTTCATATTCCACATGAATACCAAGACCTGCTTCCATTGCACCACGCTCTTCATCTGTAAGAGGTTGGTTGGGTTGCCAGTTCATGCTCCACGCCCAGCAACTGTGGTCATCGATTGGCACCCAAATATGACCACCTAGTGCATGGTGACCAAAAGGAGGAATGAGGGTGAACCAAGGGAACAACCATTGTGTGATGCGCCAGTAGTAAGAATCTGCATCACCATTGCGTCTACCAAACAAAGTCAGACCAAAATTATTTTTCTCAATTTCGAACACCACATTGCCGTCTGCCTTGATGTAATCCAAAGCTTTGACGCCTTTGTGCATGGGGTCGTTGTCGACCTCGTAGCGGTGCACGAAGGACACATGACTGGTGTCAATGCCACCTTCCATCGCTTGCAAATAGTTGGAATATTGAATGCGTTTGGATACAAAGACATGGCTCGCGGGTAGGTTGCACCATTCCAATTCGGGAGGCTCTGGCTTTTTATCTGCAGGTCCCATATAGGCCCAGACAATGCCACCACGTTCCACACAGGGGTAGCCTTTGATATGCATGTGCTCGCACGCTTTAGGTGCGGAGGGCACTTCCACGCATTTGCCGTCACCGTCAAACTTGAGTCCATGGTAGGCACAACGAATACCATTTTCTTCATTGCGACCAAAAAATAGGGACACACCACGGTGCGAGCAAAATTCACTGATCAAACAGGCTTTTCCGTCTGTATTGCGAAACGCTAGCAATTTCTCGCCCAACAATTGCACCTTGACTTGCGGGCCATCAGGTTCAGCAATTTCATTGGACATCAATGTTGGTACCCAATAGCGACGCATTAGATTACCCATACGGGTGCCCGCATCGGTGCGGATCAATGTCTCTGCCATGTCTTTGTTCATAAGTTCATCTCCGTCAGCAAGCTTTAAACGCTGTCGTAGGATATCAGGCTATTCCTATTAGCTTCATAAGGTTTGGTACATCTATGTCACTTTTTACACTCTCTGGCAAAACAGCACTCATCACTGGATCTGCACGCGGTATTGGTTTAGCGATGGCGGAAGGACTGGCCGCTGCAGGAGCCCATGTCATCGTCAATAGTCGCCAACGTGATTCGGTTGACGCAGTGGTTGAGCAACTTAAAGCGAAGGGCTTGCAAGTCAGCGGAGCTGCTTTTGATGTGGCGCAAGAAGACCAAGTGCTCAGCGCGTTTGATGGATTCGACAAAGCAGGCGTTGCGATTGATATTTTGATCAATAACGCAGGCATTCAACACCGCCAACCCATGGTCGAGTTGTCGCTCAAAGACTGGCATCGCGTGATGGACACCAACATCACCGCTGCATTTATCGTAGGACGCGAGGCTGCCAAGCGCATGATCGCCAGAGGTAAGGGAGGCAAGATCATCAATATTGGTTCATTAACCAGCCAAGCTGCACGTCCCACCATTGCGCCCTATACGGTTGCTAAAGGTGGTATCAAAATGTTATCGCGTGCGATGGCCGCTGAATGGGCGCAATTCAATATCCAAGCCAACTCCATCGGCCCTGGCTACATCATGACGGATATGAATAAACCACTGATTGAAAACGCACAGTTCGACGCGTGGGTCAAAAGCAGTAATCCTGCACAACGTTGGGGCAAACCTGATGAACTAGTCGGTACTGCCATTTACTTGGCATCCGAAGCATCGAACTATGTGAATGGTCAGATTATTTATGTAGACGGTGGCTGGCTTTCAGTCTTATAAAAAGTAGTTAATCCAGCGTGATCTTGGCGTACTGCGCAACTTTTTTCCATTGCGCGTAGTCAGACTGCATAAATTGCGCCATAGCCTGTGCGTTGAGCCAAGTGGGTTCAGCGCCAACTTTGACCATGCTGGCTTTGGTATCCGCTTGCTGCGCCACATTGTGTAGGGCTTGCTCTAGCCGTGCTTGAACATTCGCAGGCAATCCTGTGGGTGCAGCCAAACCAAACCAAGCACTGACTTGATAGCCTTTAAGTCCAGCCTCTTCCATCGTGGGCACTTGAGGCAGTGCGTTGCTGCGTTGTTGTGTGGTGACGGCAAGTGCACGTAATTTGCCGCTTTGAATAAGACCCAGTGCAGAGGGCAGATTGTCAAACATCAAATTTACTTCGCCGGCAATCACTCCGGTAAGACCCGCAGCAGCTCCGCGATACGGTATGTGTGTAATAAAAACGTTTGCCGTACTTTTGTAGAGCTCGGCGCTTAAATGCAATGAAGTGCCCTGGCCATTTGATGCGTAATTCAGATGGCCGGGTTGGCTCTTGGCTTTTGCAGTCAAGTCTGCCAATGATTGGATGCCCGACTCAGGCGACACCACCAAAACGTTTGGAACTCTTCCTAATAAGCCGATAGGTGCAAGGCTCTCTGGTTTGTAAGGAAGTTTGGAATACAGGGCTGGACTGATGGTCAGGGGTGGCGAGGCCATGAGCAAGGTGTAGCCATCAGGCGTTGCTTTGGCTACATCCGCTGCTCCAATGTTGCCACCAGCGCCTGGCTTGTTTTCTACAACAATGGGTTGGCCTAGCTCTATGGATAACTTGTTACTTACTAACCTTGCCATGTTGTCAATCAGACCCCCAGGCGGAAACGGAACAACTAGCTTGATAGGGCGCATCGGCCACGATTGAGCCGAAGCCGAAAGTGTTGTGATGAGCGTGCAAATAAACACGAGTAGAAGCTTGGACATCATTTCTTTCAAAAGCATAAAATTGGGAAAACTTACTGGAAAAAATTGACAGCAAATCACTTATCGCACTGGGTTCGTCAATCTAGGCTAATTATCTTATTTGAATTGCGCACTTTTATGCGCTTTAGCAAGATGCGCTTGGCTACAGTGATTGTCGCTTGTATTCCATCGATTTATGCTTTGATTTATCTATCTAGTATTTGGGATCCTGGATCTCAATCCGTAGCGCTTCCTGTGGGGTTGGTGAATTTAGACCAAGGCGTCAATTACAGAGATAGTGCATTCAACATTGGCTATAACCTCGTAGACCAACTTAAATCGCAACACGCGTTTGGGTACGTAGACCTTGCAACAGAAGAACAAGCAAAAAATTTGGTCAAAAAAGGGGAGTTGGCGTTTGCAGTGATCATTCCTAATGACTTCAGTGCGAATGCTGTGCCGGGATTAGAGTCTGGTCTTGGCAGGTTAGTGGTCTATACATCCGCTGGTAACAACTACGAAAGTTCTGTGCTCGCCACCCAGTTTTCAAAGGAGCTGGGAGAGGAAGTAAATAGAAAGCTGAACGAGCAACGATGGGCCTTGGTTATTTCAACCAGCGCTGGCTCACAACAGAATGTGGAACGATTGAGAGAGGCATTTGATCAATTGCGCGCTGGTGCTAAAGAACTTGCCAGCGGAAGTGCGTTGGCGGAAGTGGGTGGCGCCAATGTACAAAAAGGTGCGCTCCGTTTGCAAGAAGGTGTTATCAAACTAGCAGATGGGACAAGTCAATTAGGCAATGGAGTGCGTGCTATTGAGGCGGGGTTGCCTCCAGTCGAAGATGTACGCGGCCTTCGTATCGGTGCGGATGCGCTTGCTGCAGGGCATGTCGAACTTGAAAAAGGCATCCAAGATGTACGTAACGGAAGCCAGCGCATAGTCAAAAGTGCTACTGCTTTTAAATCGGACTCCGCCAACAGCGTATTCATGCCCAGTTCCGTTTCTGAAGGGCTAGACCGATTTGTTGTCAGCGTAGGGCAACTAGACGATGGTATTTCTCAGGTGCAGCAAGGCCAAGAAAAATTGAGCCAAGGCGCAGCCACTTTAAGTAATAAGGTTCGTTCGCTTGCATTTGGCGTACGTGATTTGCGTGCAAATCTCAAAACGATGACGGCTAAATTGCCGGAAGAGGCACAGTTAGAGCAATTGCGAAATGGTTCTGCTGAGCTTGGCAAAACGACAGGGCAGTTGCATGTAGGCCTTCAGCGCATTAAAGAGGGCTCCAATTATTTATACAGCGGTATCGATTTGATGGCCAAAGAACTTCCGAGCGGTTACTCCTCCATTGAGGGCAGTGCGGAAGGATTAGCGCACTCTGTGACACCTAAAGTTGAGGTCGTGGCACCCGTTGAAAATTACGGAAGCGGTTTTGCACCCAACATCATTTCTATCGCACTATGGTTGGGGGCTGGTATCGCGGTTTTTCTAATTCGTTTGCGAGAGCTACCTGATTACGCGCAAAACTTTTCTTTGTGGGCACAGTGTTTTGGTAAAGCAACCATTCCAGCGGCTGTAGCGACAGCTCAAGCGTTGTTAATTTTGCTGGTGGTATGGTTTGTCATGGGGATCAAGATCAGTCATCCGTTTTTATTGGCGTGTATGTTGGTAATCGCCTCATTGACTTTTTTGGGTATTGTTTTTTTCCTGATCAAGACGCTAGGCGACGTTGGAAAAATATTGGCAATGCTCTTGCTTGCTTTTCAGGTATCGGCTTCAGGCGGAGTGATGCCCGTTGAACTCAGTGGTAGTTTGTATGCCCAACTAAGTCCGTTTCTTCCTATGACCTGGGTCATCATGGGTATCAAAGCCTGTATGTTTGACGCTTTTGGCGGTAATTGGATGAGCCCCATGTTCCTTACTGTTCTGTGGGGATTGTTCTTTTACCTGGCGAGTTGTTATCTTGGCCATTGGAACTATGTCAGTCGTCACCAAATCGCTAAGACTGTAGATATCTAAGTAGACGTTTCCCTAAATAACTCGGCCTGTTTTTGCTAAAGACCATGTAGCAGCAGCAAGCACCAGCCCCATTCCAAGGGTAAGCAAAATAGCGGTCACTTCTGCAATCTGGTGTTTCTGCATGACGATTCGCATGCCCAGTGACTGGTAAATTTTTTGAATTTCCGCAGAAGAGGCTGCTTTGAAATACTCGCCATGGGTAATTTCAGCAATACGCTTTAACGGCACTTCGTCTAGTTTGACGCGAACTGACACACCATGCGCATGCAGAACAGTGCCTTCAGGTGTGCCAAACCCAATCGTGAATATGCGAACGCCTAAGTCTGCTGCAACGCGCGCCATTTGTAACGTGTCTGGCCCCATATTGCTTTGACCATCAGACATCAACACGATAACTGCAGACGTGTTGCTACCAGGTTCAAGTTTTACTTTAGGCGTGGCGGAAGGATTGGTTTTTGAGTTGTTGGGGATACTTGCTGCGCGTGCAACTTCCTCTGGATTGATTAGCTTGTCAATATCAATACCAGCGTTGGGCAACATGCTGGCTAGGGCTATAACAATTCCAGATCCAAGGGCAGAACCGCGTTGAAGTGGTAAGTTATCGACAGCACGTTTCAGGTCTTCACGTTTGTCAGTCGGCGCTTGAACCAATGCGGCTGTTCCTGCAACGCTGACGACACCTAATTTCACAAAAGCAGGTTGTTCTTGCACGATGGCTTTTGCTGCTGCCTGAGCCAACTCGATTCGGCTGGGTTGCACATCATTTGCACGCATGCTGCCAGAACTATCAATCGCCAGCATCACAGTTTCTAAACGAGAGGGCAAAAGTAATATGGCACGAGGGCGCGTCATAGCCAGTAACAACACGATCAATCCAAACAACATCAGAAACGCTGGCCAATGATTACGTCCACGCAAGGCGACATAACTGACCACCACAATAGGCACAAGAGCCAGTCCCCACAACATAAATGGCCACATCATCGAAAACGAATGTAGGGATGGCATGGAGCTTGTCGTTTTAAGCTGCTTTGCGATGCGATTCAGCAGAGCGCGAGCGTTGTTTGCGCTTCAACATGAAATCGAGCAAGGCTTGTCCTAAATCAGCATCGGTTGTGAGGGTGAGGCAATCCACATGTGCGCGCTCAAATATCTTTTGGAGTGCTAAATCGCGCTCTTGTGCAAGTTGAGCGTAGCGATTGCGAAACCCTTTATGGTTAGCATCAATCAAGATTTGCTCACCGGTTTCAGAATCTTGCACTGTAAAAAGACCCATAGCAGGCAATTCCACCTCCCACGGATCTTGCAATCGAATCGCAATCACCTCATGTCGATGCGCTAAAGATCCAAGGGCTTTTTCCCAGCCTGAATCAGAGATGAAATCTGAGACAACAAAGACCGTAGAGCGCTTTTTGCAATATGCGTGCATTTGTAAAAGCATGTGGCGTAAGTCTGTCATCTGCGAAAGGCTTGGCGTTTCGCATTGCTGTATAGCTTGCATCAGTTGCAATATATGCGTTTTACCTGTTCGAGCAGGCAAAATGTGATCCGCTTTTTGCCGAATTCCCGAAAAAAGCATGGCTCCGACTGGGTTGCCACGTCGGGTCAATATCCTAGCTAACACTGCTACACATGCTGTAGCCATGGACCGCTTAGATACAGATTCAGAACCAAACCCTACCGAACCCGATAAATCAATTAAGAAACTCGCTGTCATTTCACGGTCTTCTTGGTGTTGTCGGACATAGGGAGTCTGCATCCGAGCTGTGACATTCCAATCGATGTGTCTGACATCGTCATGCGGTTGGTATTCACGCAAGTCAGCCAATTCGACACCAGAGCCACGAAAAAGGGTGCGGTAGTCGCCTTGCAGTTGCCCATCCAATCGCCGGATAACACGCCAAGTCAGTTGCGTGAGCAACTGCTCTAGTCCAATAGCAGTCGGTTTAGCTGAAACCGCACTTACGGCCTCTGCTTTGCCAGATGGTTTAAGACGACGCAGAAATCTGAACATGGGTTTCCAGAGGTTTGTCGGGGGCTGGTACAGCTTGCAAAATTTGTTGGATCACTTGGTCTGGTGTTAGTCCCTCAGACATCGCCTCAAACGATAAAACGAGGCGGTGCCGCAATACATCTGGAACAAGATCAACCACGTCTTGTGGCAGTGCGTAAGCACGTCCCCGTAACAGGGCAAGTGCGCGAGCACCTTCTATCAAGCCAATGGTGGCCCGTGGGCTTGCTCCGAAAGTGATGTGTCGCGCCAAATCAGGCAAACCGTAACGAGCAGGATCTCGCGTAGCGGAGACTAAGCGCACGGCAAAGTGCATCAAAGCAGGATCTACATAGCCTTTGCGACACTGCGCTTGAAGTTGCATCAACTGCTCCGTAGTCGCTATGGCGCTGACATCTTGGTTGGGACCGGTGACGCGCTGCACGATCACATATTCTTCTTCCTCGGTTGGGTAGCCCACCAGTACTTTCATCATGAAGCGATCTACCTGTGCTTCGGGCAGTGGATAGGTGCCTTCCGTTTCAATGGGGTTTTGTGTCGCCATCACCACAAATGGTTTAGGAACAAAATGGCTTTCACCAGCGATAGTGACTTGTCGCTCTTGCATCACTTCTAATAAGGCGCTTTGTACTTTGGCAGGCGCTCGGTTGATTTCGTCTGCCAGTAATAAATTAGCGAATACAGGACCCAGCAGCGTTGTGAAGTCACCAGTTTTTTGGTTATAGATACGATTGCCTACTAAGTCTGCCGGTAGCAAGTCAGGCGTGAACTGAATACGTTTGAATTGACCGCTAAGTACTTTGGCTAAAGTGTTGACGGTCAGCGTCTTTGCAAGGCCAGGAACACCTTCGATGAGCAAATGGCCCTGCGCCAACAGAGCAACCAAAATTCGTTCTAGAAATGCGTCTTGCCCAACAACAACGCGTTTAACTTCGTACAAGACGCGTTCCATCAAAGCTGCAGTTTCAATATGTGCGGCTGGAGTGGCGGAAGGTCGCCAGAGTGAAGTATCTTGTTGCATTTTTTTGCTTTTTTTAAAGAGCTGTTTAAAGATTAAAAAGGTGGAATTCCAACTGAAGTTCCCACACTTTCAATGGTGGTAGCAAATCCAATACCAATAAATGTTTTAGCGCCTGAGGGGTTAAGGATGGCAGTGACGATGCCCACAACTTCTCCTGCCATATTGACCAAAGGCCCACCAGAATTGCCAGAGTTGGCTGCTGCATCGAACTGGATGAGTCCGCGCAAAGAGCGAAATTCATCCACCTTAAATTCCCGTGCTAATCCTGAGACAACGCCAGCGGATACGGATGGTCCCATGCCAAAAGGAAATCCCACGGCAACAACTTCATCCCCAAGTAAGAGTTCTTGGCTAGAACCCAGAACCGCAGGTTGTAAGTCATCTGGTAATTTATCTGGTTTAAGAATAGCCAAATCATTTTCTGGCCGCACGCCTATGACCTTGGCCTCTGATTCAAATCCATCATAAAAAGTAACGACATAGCGAGAGGCTTGATTGACGACATGTAAGTTCGTCAAGATAGTGCCATCGTCTTTGATCACGACTCCGGTGCCCACGCTGGCTTCCACCTCGCCTTCCTTAGGCTTCTTGGGGTCAATACCAAAACCCCTAACACGCACAACAGAAGGGCGAATAAGTTCAGCTGCTTTGGCGGTTCTAGAGGGTAGATTTTGCGTATTTAAGGCATGCAAAACGGCTGAATTGATATCTTCTTGCGTAAATCTCTCGGATCCAGAAGGCCAGAAACCATAGAGGAGAGCAACACCAACCCCCACAATCAGGCTGGTGATTCCTGCATAAATCTTGGCATGTCGCATAAGTTGAAACCTTATCACACGGCGGTGATACAGTGAAAACTTCGCTAGCAAACCCCTCAAACTATGTACTTCGTCTGGCCAGACCTTTTATGGGCGTTAACAGGGCTTCCCTTGATGGTGTTGCTTTACCTGTGGCTGTTACGCCGGCGGGTGAAGTCTGTTGTCGCATTCTCTAGCTTGTCTTTGATCAAGCCCGCTTTAGGTAAGTCCAAGCCTTGGCGTAGGCATGTACCACCCTTTCTGCTTTGGTTGGCCTTGGGTTGTGCTTTAGTTGGTTTAGCTAGGCCTAAAGCGCAAGTTACTTTACCTGCTGACTTCTTAACATTGGTTATGGCCATGGATGTATCGCGCAGTATGCTCGCACAAGATGTACCGCCAAGCCGAATTGAAGCCGCACAAACTGCAGCTAAAGCATTTTTGAAAGATCTGCCTACTAATGTGCGCGTTGGCATTGTGTCTTTCGCGGGCTCGGCCCAATTGGTTCAAGATGTTACTGACCAAAAAGACGATTTAATAGCTGCGATTGACCGCTTTCAACTGCAGCGTGGCACAGCGACTGGAAGTGGGTTGTGGTTATCACTTGCAA
>Ga0228703_1000723_pt1 | contig 22447 bp, 19 predicted proteins | sample McNCre217_Aug_MG_3_FD_178020 | JGI IMG/M metagenome (GOLD analysis project Ga0228703, IMG submission 178020) | Freshwater microbial communities from McNutts Creek, Athens, Georgia, United States - 29-17_Aug_MG | ecosystem: Environmental > Aquatic > Freshwater > Creek | place: USA: Georgia... | reverse complement strand
CGAGTGGGAACACAAGCTGGCGCTGATGGAGCAGGGCAAGCTCAGCCGCGATGCCTTCATGCGCGAAATCGCCGCCATGACCGAGCACATCGTCAAAAAGGCGAAAGAATACGACCGCGACACCGTGCCGGGCGACTACGTCACCCTGCACACGCCTTGTCCCAAGTGCGGCGGCCAGGTGAAAGAAAACTACCGCCGTTATGCCTGCGCTGGCGCGGATGGCCAGGGCGAGGGCTGCGGCTTCTCGTTCGGCAAAACCCCGGCCGGCCGTGCGTTCGAGCAGGCCGAAGTGGAAGAGTTTCTGGCCCACAAGAAAATTGGCCCGCTCGAAGGCTTCCGCTCCAAGGCGGGCTGGCCGTTCACCGCCGAAATCGTGCTGAAGTTCAATGAGGAAGAGCAGAACTGGAAGCTCGAATTCGACTTTGGCGATGACAAGAATGCCGAGGAAACCGGCGAGTTGATCGACTTCAGCGCCAGCGAAGCGCTGGGCAAGTGCCCCAAATGCGGCGCCAGCGTGCGTGAGCATGGCAGCAACTATGTCTGTGAAAAAGCCGTGCCGACGCTGGCGCAAGCGACGCCGAGTTGCGACTTCAAGAGCGGCAAGATCATCCTGCAGCAGCCGGTGGCGCCCGAGCAGATGCGCAAGCTGCTGGAAACCGGCAAAACCGATTTGCTCGACAAGTTTGTCAGCATGCGCACCCGCCGCGCCTTCAAAGCCTTTTTGGCTTGGGATCCCGAGGCCGGCAAAGTGTCTTTCCAGTTTGAGCCGCGCACCAGCAAGTACCCGCCGCGCAAAACCGCTGCCGGTGCGGCTGCCAAGACGCCCGCTGCAGGCAAAACAGCCGCCAAGAAAGCAGCCAAAGCCAGCGCAAAAACAGCCAAACCTGTGCGTGAGAAAAAGCCGCGCGCGCCCTCAGCCGGCATGACGCCCAGCCCCGCGTTGGCGGCGGGGATCGGCGCTGAAGCCGTGGCCCGCACCGAGGTGATCAAGAAACTGTGGGACTACATCAAGGCCCAGGGCCTGCAAGACGCTGCCAACAAGCGCGCCATCAATGCCGACGCCAAGCTCAAGGACGTGTTTGGCAAGGACCAGGTGACGATGTTTGAGCTGGCCGGCATCATCGGCAAGCACCTGAGCTGATCAGGCGCTTGCCGGGCCCGTTCAGGCGCCGTTCAGCAGCGACCACACCCGAGGCGGGGTCAGTGGCATTTGCAGATGCGGTGCCTGTTTCGCGTGGCCGTTGCGGGCCAAGGCATCGGCGACCGCATTGACCACGGCGGGCGTGGCCCCAATGGTGCCGAGTTCGCCCACGCCCTTCACCCCCAGCACGTTGTTCTTGCAGGGGGTGTTTTCATCCATATTGGTGACGAACATGCAGGGCATGATGTCGGCATGCGGTACGGCATAGTCCATCAGGCTGCCGGTGACCGGCTGGCCGGTGTCGCGGTCGTAAACCACATGCTCGCACAGCGCCTGGCCAATGCCTTGCACCGCGCCGCCATCGAGCTGGCCGCGCACAATCATGGGGTTGACCACACGGCCCACATCGTTGACCGATGAGTAGGCCACCACCTGGGTTTCGCCCGTGTGCGGGTCCACTTCGACTTCGCAGACATGGCAGCCATTGGGCCAGGTCGGGCCACTGGCGGTGGTGGTCGAGTTCAGCTCGATGCGCTGCTGCGGCTGGCGCTGGGCAATCTCGCCCAAGGAAATTTTCAGGTCGGTGCCGGCCACCTTGAAGCTGCCGATCTCGTATTGCAGGTCAGCGGCCGAGGCCTCCAGGGCTTCGGCGGCCAATTCGCGCGCTTTTTCCAGCGTCTTGACCGAGCCCACGCTGACGGCAGAGCCACCGGTGAAGAGCGAGCGCGAGCCGGCGCTGCCAAAACCGTTGCCGCGGTCGGTGTCGCCCAGCACCACGCGCACTTTGTCCAGCGGCACGTCGAACACGTCCACCACCAGCTGTGCCAGCGTGGTGGCAATGCCTTGGCCCATGGCGTTGACGGCACTGAAGACCTCGATGACGCCGTCGGCCATGACGCGCACGTTGACGTTTTCTTCCAGGGCGTTGCCACCTGTCCATTCCAGGAAGGTGGCAATGCCCAAGCCGCGCCAGCGGCCGCGCGCTGCCGATTCCGCCGCACGCTTTTCAAAGCCTTGCCAATCCGCTTGCTTCACGCCCTGGTTCATCACAGATTCAAAGGCGCCCGTGTCATAGGTTTGGCCCATGGCGTTTTTGTAAGGCATTTGGGCTGGCTGAATGAAGTTGCGACGGCGCAGTTCCAGACGGTCAATGCCGGTTTGGCGTGCCGCCTCGTCCATCAGGCGCTCAATGTTGTAAATGGCCTCAGGACGGCCCGCACCCCGGTAAGCGCCGGTGGGCGCGGTGTTGGTCATGACCGCCGTGAAGTGGAAGTCGATCAGTTGGATGTCGTACACGCTGGTTTGCACCCAGGGGCCAATCATCACCTGAATGGCCACGCCCGTCATGCCGGGGTAGGCGCCCACGTTGGCCTGGTTGTGAATGCGCAGCGCCAGAATTTTGCCGTTGGCGTCCAGCGCCAGCTCACCCTTGCTGACGATGTCGCGGCCATGGGCGCTGGTCAGAAAATCTTCGCTGCGCTCGGCAATCCATTTGACAGGGCGCTGCAGTTGGTTGGCGCAGTAGGCCACCACAATGTCTTCCGCATTGGCGCCGGTTTTCATGCCGAAGCCGCCGCCCACATCGCCCACAATGACGCGCACTTTGTCGGCAGGAATGCCCAGCAAGTCGGAGACCTGGGTGCGAATGCCCGAGGGCATCTGGGTGCTCATGCGCACCGTGACGCGGCCTTCGTCGATGTAGGCCAGCACGCTGCGCGGCTCCAGGGTCAATGCCACCAGGCGTTGGTTGGTGATGTCCAGCTTGACCACATGCGCGGCTTTGGCAAAAGCGGCGGCCGCAGCACTGGCATCGCCATAACGGGTTTCGGCCACGCGGTTGTCGGGGCTGTCGGAAATCAGCGGGGCATCGGCGGCCAGGGCATCGTCCAAGGTGACGGCGCAAGGCAGCTCTTCAAACTCGACCTGCACCGCTTCGGCCGCATCGCGCGCTTGCTGTTCGGTGTCGGCCACCACGGCCACCAGCGCTTCGCCCACAAAGCGCACACGCTCTGCCGCCAGGATGTGGCGGTCAGGTGAGGCCGGCGGGCTGCCATCGGCACGTTTGAAGTTGACGGGGCGCGCCATGGGCTTGACCCCTTGGGCCTTCAACTCCGCGCCCGTGACCACCAAATGCACGCCCGGCATGGCCTTGGCGGCCGAGGTGTCGATGGACACAATGCGCGCATGGGGGTAGGGGGAGCGCACAAAACACAGGCGTGTTTGTCCGGGCAGGCTCACGTCATCCGTGTAGACGCCAGCGCCCTTGAGCAATTGTTCATCTTCCAGCCGGCGCACGGCCTGACCACTGCCAAAACGCAAATTCTGTGGATTCACGGTGTCCCCTCAAAACAAATCAGAACTGATGGGCCAGTGTATCGTTCGCTGGCAACCCTGCTTGTCACTCAGGTTTGAGGGAAAACCAGAACAACTCAGTGCAGACGGTGTTGCATCGGCTCGCGCAAAAACTCGATCAGCAACTGATCGAAGGCGTCGGGGGCTTCCAGGTTCATGAGGTGGCCGATGCCCGCCATTTCAGCGTAGCGGCTGCCCGGAATCTTTTCAGCCATCTTTTGCATGACCGAAGGCGGTGCGTTGGGGTCTTTTTCACCCGCAATCAGCAACGTTGGCACACCGATCAGCTGCAAGGCCTCGCGCCGGTTGAAGGTCACCAGCGCCTCCAGGGCGCGGCGGTAGGTGCCCGGACTCACCAGCGACATGCAATGCTCGGCCAAGCGCAGCCCCTCCGGCAAGGCTTCGGGGCCGGCCATGCCTGGCATCAGGCTGCGGGCCACATCGGCCATGGTTTGGCCGGCGTCCAGCGGGGCTGAGCGCTCTTGCACGAACTGGCGCTGCCATTCGCCATCGGGCTTGCCAAAAGAACTGGAGGTGCCGCACAGCACCAAGCGGCCCACCAGGTCGGGCCGGCGCACAATGACTTCTTGCGCCACCATGCCGCCCATGCTGTGGCCCACCAGGGTCAGAGGGGGCCGGCCCGGCGAGGCCAGGCTTTCAATCAGGGCGATGCAGCGTTCGGCCAGCCCTTTGAAGGTGTAGGGCTCGATGGGCGCGCTGTGGCCGTAGCCGGGCATGTCCCAAGCCACCGCCCGAAAACCGGCTTGTGCCAGGGTTTCCAGTTGCGGGGCAAACGCCAGGTGGCCCCCGCCAATGCCGTGCAGCATCAAAACGGTGGGCCCTGAGCCCAAGGTCGAGTAATGCGGCGTGGTGCTCATGCGACCAGCCGGCCTTGGTCCACCACTGTGTCACCGTCCAGCTGAAGGCTGCAACCGCGCAGGGGCAGGTCAAAGTGCCCCAGGGTGTAGCGCTTGGCAAACTCATTGGCCCCGGTGCTGTACAAAAAATTGCCGGCGAACGCGCGCAGCTCGGTGCCATTGAAATCCCGCTTGTCGTAGCCTGCCATGCTGTCCCAGCGGGCAGCCTCGTTCAAGCCATAGCCCACGTGGCTGACGGCATAGGCTTCGCGATCGCCCCAGGCCGCGATGTAGCTGCGCATCAACTCGGCGTCCACGCCTTCGCCCTCGATGCGGGTGACGTAATCGTTGTCAATGGTCAGCACCACCGGCCGCTCCAAGTAGCGCTTGAAGGTCAGGTTGACGTCGCCCGGGGCCAACACCAAGGTGCCATTCACGCTGCCGGCTTTGGGGAACGCCAGCGCCAAGCCGCCCGGCCAGTGGGTCATGGTGCCAGGGCGCGTGGTGTAGCCCCAGTTGCCGCCGACCACGGCGCCTTCCAGGTCGATGCTCAAATCGCTGCCCGCGGCTGAGCGCACCTGCATGAGCCGCGTCGCGCGCAAGCGTTTGACATGCGCCTTGACCCGCTCCTCGGTGGCCTCGTCGGGCAGCAGGCGCGCCAGGGCCTCGGGGTGCTCATTGCTGACATAAATCACCCGCGCGCCACCTTTCAAGATGGCGGGCAGCTCGGGTGCGTGCATCAGCCCCTCCACGGTGCAATCCACCACCAGGGTGCTGCTGGCCAGGGCTTGAACCACTGGGCCGATCTGCTGCAAAGCGGTGGAGGCGCCGGTGGAACGAATCACCGGTGCCCCGCTGGCCGGCACGCTGGTGAGTTGCAGCACAAAAGCTTTGGCATTCAAACGCGCCGCTGCCAAGCGCGCCAATTCCGGCAGGATGGGCCGGCTTTGGCTTTCACACAGAATGGCCACGGTGTCTCCGGCCTGCACGGCACATCGGCCGAGGACGGTCTCGAAAGCGTCAAGCCAGGCGGGTTCAATTCGTTCTTGCAGCATGAAAAGGGTATCCTTTGGACAATCCATTATGACAAGCCTTGCATGACCACCCGACGCACGCACCTGGATTGGCTGGCGATTTCGCTGTTGCTTTTGTGTTGCCTGTTTTGGGGCTGGCAGCAGGTGCTGGTCAAGGCCACTTTGCCGGAAGTGCCTGCGGTGTCGCAAGCGGCTTTGCGGTTTATGGGCTCGGCCCTGACACTGTGGGTTTGGTGCCGCATTCGCAACATTCCCTTGTGGCAGGCCGATGGCTCGTTGCGTGCAGGCCTGTTGGCGGGCGTGCTTTTCTCGGCCGAATTTGTTTGCATGTACCTTGGGCTGAAGTACACCAGCGCATCACGGCTGACCATTTTTCTGTACACCGCGCCCTTTTGGGTGGCCTTGCTCTTGCCGCTGTGGCTGAAGACCGAACGCATGCGGCCTGTGCAATGGCTGGGTTTGGGCGTGGCCTTCGTGGCCTCGGCTTTTGCCTTGCGCGATGGCTTGGTGCAGAGCCTGGGGCGCGACATGGCGTGGCTGGGCGACCTGCTGGCGGTGGGGGCGGGCGCTTTTTGGGGGCTCACCACGGTGGTGATTCGGTCCAGCCGCCTCGCCACCCTCTCGCCTGAAAAAGTGCTGTTTTACCAAGTGGCCCTCAGCGCGGTGGTCTTGCCCTTTGTCGCTTGGGGTTTGGGCGAGCAGCCCACGCTGGACATCAGCCGCTTTGCCTGGCTGTCGCTGTTTTTGCAAACCTTTGTCGGCGCGTTTGCCAGTTATTTGACCTGGATGTGGATGCTGTCCCACTACCCCGCGACCAAAATCAGCGTCTTTGTATTCCTGACGCCCATTTTTGCCCTGCTGTTTGGCACCTTGTGGCTGGGGGAGACCTTGACGCCAGGCTTGATCGCTGCCTTGACGGGCGTTGCGGTCGGCATTGTGCTGGTGAACCGGAAATAGGCTCAAGCCATCACGGTGGGGTCGGTGTAAACCAGCTCCAGCGGATAGCGCTGGCCTCGCAGATGGTCTTCCATACACCGCACCACCAGCGGGCTGCGGTGGCGCTCGGCACTGTCACGAACTTCCTGGGGGGTGAGCCAGACAGTGCGAACAATGCCCTGGTCCAACTGTCGTCCGGGCACCACATCCCCCAGCTTGCCGCAAAAGGCGAAGCGCAGGTAGGTGATGTCTTCCGCCTCATGTCCAGGCCGTGCCGGCCGCTGAAAGCGCGACAGATAAACCCCTACCAATTCGGTCGGGGTGAACAGCCGGGTGGTTTCTTCCAGGGCTTCACGGGCACACCCCTGCAAGGGGGACTCCCCAGGGTCCAGATGCCCCGCAGGATTGTTCAAGCGCAAGCCCTCCGGCGTTTGTTCTTCAACCAACAAATAACGGCCCTCATGCTCAATGATGGCGGCCACCGTCACACTGGGTTTCCAACGAATTGTCATGGGCTGATTTTGGCAGTGTTCAAGGCTTTGTGGCGGCGTTGATCAAATCCGCCAAAACTCATGTAAGCTACAGGTCAGAAAACTTCATTCCAAACAAACTGGGCATGAACCCCATGCCTGTGACAAGGAGACGATCCATGCTCATTGGCGTGCCCGCCGAAACCATGGCAGGTGAGACCCGCGTTGCGGTCACCCCTGAAACGGTCAAAAAACTCAAAGCGCAGGGACACACCCTGCGCATCCAGTCGGGTGCTGGCCTGGCGGCCAGCGTCACCGACGAAGCCTACCAAGCCGCTGGCGCCGACATCACCGATGCAGCTGACGCTTTCGGTGCCGACCTGGTGCTGAAAGTGCGTACCCCGTCGGAAGCGGAAATGGCCCACATGAAGCCTGGCGCCGCGCTGGTCGGCATGCTCAACCCCTTTGACGCAGAAGGCTTGCAGCGCATGGCGCGTGGCCAGCTGACCAGCTTTGCCCTGGAAGCCGCCCCGCGCACCACCCGTGCCCAAAGCATGGACGTGCTGTCCTCCCAGGCCAACATCGCGGGCTACAAGGCCGTGATGATGGCGGCTGACAAATACCAGCGCTTTTTCCCCATGCTCATGACCGCAGCCGGCACCGTCAAGGCCGCGCGCGTGGTCATTTTGGGCGTCGGCGTGGCCGGCTTGCAAGCCATTGCCACCGCCAAGCGACTGGGTGCCGTGATCGAAGCTTCCGATGTACGGCCCAGCGTCAAAGAGCAGGTCGAGTCCTTGGGCGCCAAGTTCATTGACGTGCCTTACGAAACTCAGGAAGAAAAAGAGGCCGCCGAAGGCGTGGGCGGCTATGCCCGGCCCATGCCGCCGAGCTGGCTGGAGCGTCAAAAGGCGGAAGTCGCCAAGCGCGTGGCGCAGGCCGATGTGGTCATCACCACCGCCTTGATTCCGGGCCGTGCCGCACCGGTGTTGGTGACCGAAGAGATGGTCAAGAGCATGAAGGCCGGCTCCGTGATCGTGGACCTGGCCGCACCGCAGGGCGGCAACTGCCCGCTGACCGAAGCGGGCAAGACCGTGGTCAAGCATGGCGTTACCCTGGTGGGCGAAACCAATTTGCCGGCCCTGGTGGCGGCCGATGCCAGCTCCCTTTACGCGCGCAATGTGCTCGATTTCCTCAAGCTGGTGATCGACAAAGAAGGCGCTTTCAAAGTTGACCTCGAAGATGACATCGTCGCTGCTTGCCTCATGACCCAGGCCGGCGAGGTGAAAAGGAAATAAGCATGGAACTCGTTTCACCTACCCTGACCAACCTGATCATTTTTGTGCTGGCCATCTACGTGGGCTACCACGTGGTCTGGACCGTCACACCCGCCCTGCACACCCCCTTGATGGCGGTGACCAATGCGGTGTCGGCCATTGTCATTGTGGGGGCCATGCTGGCCGCCGCCTTGACCGAAACCACCCTGGGTAAAACCATGGGCGTGCTGGCGGTCACGCTGGCCGCAGTGAATGTGTTCGGCGGCTTTCTTGTGACGCGACGCATGCTGGAAATGTTCAAGAAGAAAGAGAAAAAGGCGCCTGCTGCCCAAGGAGATGCCAAATGAGCATGAACCTTGTCACGCTGCTGTACCTGGTGGCCAGCGTTTGCTTTATTCAGGCTTTGAAAGGCCTGTCTCACCCCACGACCTCCATCCGCGGCAACGTGTTTGGCATGGTGGGCATGACCTTGGCCGTGCTCACCACGGCGGCGCTGATTGTTCAGCTGGCCGGTTCTGCCTTGGGCTTGGGCTGGGTTTTGGTGGGTTTGTTGGTCGGTGGCGCCGCCGGCGCCATCATGGCCCAGCGGGTGGAAATGACCAAAATGCCCGAGCTGGTGGCTTTCATGCACAGCATGATTGGCTTGGCCGCGGTGTTTATCGCCGTGGCTGCTGTGGTCGAGCCGCAGGCTTTCCAGATCGTGGCCAAGGCGGGCGACCCAATTCCCGCCGGCAACCGCCTGGAGTTGTTCTTGGGCGCGGCCATTGGTGCCATCACCTTCAGCGGTTCGGTCATTGCCTTTGGCAAGCTGTCGGGCAAATACAAGTTCCGCTTGTTCCAGGGCGCTCCCGTGGTGTTTCAAGGGCAGCACATGATCAACCTGCTGGTTGGCCTGGCCACCGTGGGCTTGGGCCTGGTGTTCATGTTCACCCAAAACTGGGAAGCTTTCCTGGTCATGCTGGCGCTGTCCTTCGTGCTCGGGGTGTTGATCATCATTCCCATCGGCGGCGCTGACATGCCGGTGGTGGTGTCCATGCTCAACAGCTATTCGGGTTGGGCCGCCGCAGGCATTGGCTTCTCGCTGAACAACAGCATGTTGATCATTGCCGGCTCGTTGGTGGGCAGCTCGGGCGCGATCCTGAGCTACATCATGTGCAAGGCCATGAACCGCTCATTCTTCAACGTGATTTTGGGTGGCTTTGGCGGCGAGGCTGGCACTGCCGCTGCGGGCGCGCAACAGCAACGCAACGTCAAGAGCGGCAGTGCCGACGATGCCGCCTTTGTCATGGGCAACGCCGAAACCGTGGTCATCGTGCCGGGCTATGGCCTGGCCGTGGCCCGTGCGCAGCATGCCGTCAAAGAGTTGGCCGCCAAGCTGACCGAAAAAGGCGTCAGCGTGAAATACGCCATTCACCCTGTGGCAGGTCGCATGCCGGGTCACATGAACGTGTTGCTCGCCGAAGCCGAAGTGCCGTACGACCAGGTGTTTGAAATGGAAGACATCAATGGCGAGTTCGGCCAGGTCGACGTGGCCATCATCCTGGGCGCCAATGACGTGGTCAACCCTGCGGCCCACGTCAAGGGCAGCCCGATTTATGGCATGCCCATTCTTGAGGCCTACAAAGCCAAAACCATCATTGTGAACAAGCGCTCCATGGCGGCCGGTTATGCCGGCTTGGACAACGAGTTGTTCTACATGGACAAAACCATGATGGTGTTTGGCGATGCCAAAAAGGTTGTGGAAGACATGGTGAAAGCCATCGAATAAAGCGGCGGGAGGCCCCATGACAGACGACAGACCTTGGTTGAGCGCTTACCCCGAGGGGGTGCCGGCTGATCTGCCGCTTCAGGCCTATCCCTCCTTGGTCGCGCTGATGCGGGAGAGCTTCGATCGCTACGGCGATCGGGTGGCCTACAGTTTCCTTGGCAAAGACCTGAGCTACGCGGCGCTGGACCAGCAAAGCCAGGCTTTGGCAGCTTACTTCCAGTCTCTTGGGCTGGAACGGGGTGACCGCATTGCCATCATGCTGCCCAACGTCCCGCAGTACCCGGTGGCGGTGGCGGCTATCTTGCGCGCGGGCTTTGTGGTGGTCAATGTCAACCCCCTGTACACCGCGCGCGAGCTGGAACACCAGCTCAAGGACGCGGGTGCCAAAGCCATTGTCATCATTGAAAACTTTGCGGCCACGTTGCAGCAATGCCTGGCCAACACGCCGGTGCAGCACGTGGTGCTGTGTGCCATGGGAGACCGGCTCGGATGGCTCAAAGGCTTGCTGGTCAACCATGTGGTGCGCAACGTCAAAAAGCTGGTGCCACCTTTTGAGCTCCCGCTTGCGGTGCGCTTCAATGCGGCGCTGTCTCTGGGCCAGGACGCCAAGCTGCAAGAGCCAGACTTAGGGCCGGACGACCTGGCTGTTTTGCAATACACCGGTGGCACCACTGGGGTGTCCAAAGGCGCGGTGCTGCTGCACCGCAACCTGATTGCCAATGTGCTGCAATCCGAGGCTTGGAATGCGCCGGCCATGGCGCGTGTGCCGGCCGATGAGCAACCCACCTCGGTGTGTGCCTTGCCGCTGTACCACATCTTTGCGTTCACCGTGAACATGATGCTGTCCATGCGCACCGGGGGCAAGAACATCCTGATTCCCAATCCGCGCGACATTCCCGCGGTGTTGAAAGAGCTGTCCAAGCACACCTTCCACAGCTTCCCGGCGGTCAACACCCTCTTCAACGCGCTGGCCAACCATCCCGATTTTGACCAGGTCAACTGGTCCAACCTGAAGGTGTCGGTGGGTGGCGGCATGGCGGTGCAAGCGGCCGTTGCCAAGCTGTGGCTGGAGAAAACGGGTTGTCCCGTCTGCGAAGGCTATGGCCTGTCCGAAACCAGCCCTTCGGCCAGCTGCAACCCCACTACCAGCACCGAGTTCAGCGGCACCATCGGCGTGCCTTTGCCCAACACGCGCCTCAAAATCATCGACGATGATGGCCATGAGTTGCCCGTTGGCCAGCCGGGTGAAATTGCCATCCAAGGCCCGCAGGTCATGGCCGGCTACTGGCAACGGCCCGATGAAACCGCCAAGGTGATGCTGCCTGGCGGCTGGTTCAAGTCGGGAGACATTGGCGTCATGGATGACCGCGGCTATTTCAAGATCGTCGACCGCAAGAAGGACATGATTTTGGTCAGTGGCTTCAATGTGTATCCCAATGAAGTCGAAGATGTGGTGGCCGCCTTGCCGGGCGTGCTCGAATGCGCCGTGATCGGGGTCTCCGACGACAAATCAGGCGAGGCAGTGAAGCTGGTGGTGGTCAAAAAAGACCCTGCGCTGACCGAAACGCAAGTGCGTGAGCATTGCAAAAACAACCTCACCGGATACAAGTTGCCCAAGCTGATCGAATTTCGCGCAGACTTGCCCAAAACGCCGGTGGGCAAAATACTGCGCCGTGAGCTGCGTGACAAAAAATAACCTATCGTTTCTAGCAGGCCAGCCATGACCACGGCCATTGTCAGTGCCATGCAGGAAGAGCTGTCAGCGGTTCTGGCGCTGCTGCAGGCGCAACCCGAAGAAGTGGCCGGCCGCACCTTTTGGCGAGGCACCTGGCATGGCGAGCCGGTCGTGGCTGTTTTGTCGCGCATTGGCAAAGTGGCAGCAGCCACCACGGCCACCACCTTGATCGAGCGCTTCGGTGTGACGCGCATCGTCTTCACAGGGGTGGCCGGCGGCTTGTCGTCCCAGGTGCGCGTAGGTGATGTGGTGGTAGCCAATGGGTTTTTGCAGCATGACCTGGATGCCTCGCCGCTCTTTCCCCGTTACGAAGTGCCCTTGTATGGCCGCGCCCAATTTTCAGTCGATGCGGCCTTGACCGCTTCGCTGCAGGTGGCCGCCCAGCAAGCGCTGCCGCGCTTGCTGGCGCAATTGCCGATGACCTCCAGATTGGGTTTGCCGCTGGACCAGGCCCGCGTGCTGTCGGGCTTGGTGGTGAGCGGCGACCGCTTCGTGTCCAGCCACGCGGAAAGCCGAGACTTGCAGCAGCGGCTGCCCGATGCCTTGGCGGTTGAAATGGAAGGCGCGGCCATGGCACAGGTCTGCCATGACTACCAAGTGCCTTTTGCCGCCGTGCGCATCATTTCCGATCGCGCAGACGATGACGCGACCGTCGACTTTTTGCATTTCATTCGCGAGATTGCCGCCCGTTACAGCGCCGAAGTGATGAGCGCCTTGCTGCCGCACCTGGCGGCCCTGCGGCCCTGAGCCCGCCTTACTTCAGCCAGCCGCGCTTGCGGAAATACCACATGGGCACCAGGGCGCTGGCGACCATCATGGCCAGGGCCATGGGGTAGCCCCAGGTTTGGCTCAGTTCGGGCATGAACTGAAAGTTCATGCCGTAGATGCTGGCGATCAAGGTCGGCGGCAGCAAGGCCACACTGGCCACCGAGAAGATCTTGATGATCTTGTTCTGGTTGATGTTGATGAAACCCACGGTGGCGTCCATCAAGAAGTTGATCTTGTCGAACAGGAACGCGGTGTGGCTGTCCAGCGATTCAATGTCGCGCAGAATTTGCCGGGCTTCCTCAAACTGCTCGGCATTCAGCATGCGCGAGCGCATCATGAAGCTGACCGCACGCCGGGTGTCCATCACGTTGCGCCGGATGCGGCCATTCAAGTCTTCCTGGCGCGCAATGGCGCCCAGCACTTCGCCGGCCAGGGCGTCGGTGACATCGCCCGAAAGCACCATCTTGCCAGCTTGTTCCAGTTGGTCGTAAATGTTTTCCAGGGTGTCGGCCGAATACTCGGCGTCGGCATCGAACAGCTTGAGCAAGACTTCCTTGGCGTCTTCAATCAAGCCGGGCGCACGGCGTGCGCGCAGGCGCAGCAGGCGAAACACTGGCACGTCTTCGTCGTGGATCGAAAACAGCACGCCACGGCTTTTCAAGTCCTGGTTGTGCTGGTTCAAGATGAAGGCCACACGCACCGTACGGGGCGCATCGTCGTCGGCAATCAAAAAGTCGCTGCGGATGTGCAACTCGCCGTTGTCTTCTTCGTAGAAACGCGCAGATTCCTCGATGTCCTCGTCCATCGCGTCTTCAGGGATCTGCAGGCCATAGTACTGCTTGATCCAGCGCTTTTCTTCCAGGGTGGGCGCTTCCAAGTCCACCCAGATCGGCTGAAATTTCGAGAGTTCTTCCAGGGATTCAATTTCTTCCTGGAACAGGCGGCCGTTGGCCAGCGTGAAAATATTGAGCATGGCAATTGTGGTGGGGTGTCACCATCGTTCGAAAGGGTTCAGGGGCTAGAGCTTTCGAATCCGGGTGGCGCCAATTGCCAGGGGGACCCGAAAGCTACCGACTAGGGTAGGTTTCCAAGGAGTCATCTCCGCTGTTTGTGAAGCCCGCATTATGGCACTGGCCGAGGCCGCAAGCCAAGCAAAAAGTTTGTGGGTTGGAGAGTTGCATTTCTGGAACAGTCGGGGCATAGTGATCCCGTGGGCGCAAGCCAAAAACAAACAGGATAGGCGCTCGCAGACAACTCAAACCGATAGCCATAAGGAGGCGCGCTATGAATCTGACGATCAGTGGTCACCATTTGGAAGTCACACCTGCCTTGCGCAACTACGTGACCCAAAAGCTAGACCGGGTCATTCGCCACTTTGACCAAGTGGTGGACGTCAAAGTTCTGCTCACCGTTGAAAAACAGAAGGAGAAGGAGAAGCGCCAGCGCGCGGAGTGCAATATTCATGTCAAAGGCAACGACATGTTTGCCGAAAGCGCCCACGAAGACCTTTATGCCGCTGTGGACGACCTGGTTGACAAGTTAGACCGCCAGGTGGTGCGTCACAAAGACCGGATGCAAGACCACCACCACGCCACGGCCAAGCGCGCGATGTGAGCTTGGCCAGGCCAGCCAGCCGCCTTCGGGCGGCTTTTTTGATGCCCAAAGCCCAAAAGAATCCTTTTTTCCCAATTGATCGGTGTTTCAATACGGCCCTAGCGGGTGCATAATCAGCCGCTCATCATGAATCGACTTGCCGCCATCTTGCCTGCCGCCCATGTTCTTGTGGGCGTGGATGTCACCAGCAAAAAACGTGCTTTTGAAGAAGCCGGACTGCTGTTTGAGAGCCTGCACGGCTTGAACCGAGCCCTGGTGGCAGACAGCTTGTTTGCCCGGGAGCGCCTGGGTTCCACAGGTTTGGGCCACGGCGTGGCCATCCCCCATGGGCGCATCAAAGGGCTCAAGTCCCCCATGGCGGCGGTTTTTCAGCTGCACCAGCCGATTGGCTTCGATGCGCCTGACGAAGCGCCCGTGGCCTTGCTCATCTTTTTGCTGGTGCCCGAGGCTTCGACCCAGAAACACTTGGAAATTTTGTCCGAAATCGCCGAGTTGCTCAGCGATTCCGCACTGCGCGAAAAGCTCAAAGCCTGCACCGACGCGCAGGTTTTGCACACCACCATCGCCACCTGGAATTCCGCCCAAACCGCCTGAAGGCGGTTCACCTAGGAGAAGCCCGAGCGTGAAACCGACCGTTGTCAGTGCCGAGGTTCTGTTCGAAGATTTCCGCCAAAAACTCCGCTGGGAATGGGTGGCAGGGCTGGGGGCCTCCGAGCGCCGGTTTGACGAGGTTGCCGTGCGTGCCGCCCGCTCAGGAGCCGATTTGGTGGGTTACCTCAATTACATTCACCCCTATCGGCTGCAGTTGCTGGGCGAGCGCGAGGTGCGCTACCTGACCAACGCGACGCCAGAAGACTGTGCGCGTCGCATCGCCCGCATTGTGACCTTAGAGCCGCCTGTGCTGGTGCTCGCCGACGGCCAGCAACCGCCTGACGCCTTGGTCTCGCTGTGTGAGCGCGCCCAGATTCCCTTGTTTTCCACCCACGAATCTTCCGCATTTGTGATCGATTTGTTGCGGGCTTACTTGTCCAAGCATTTTGCCGACCGCACCTCGATGCACGGCGTGTTCATGGACATTCTGGGCCTGGGCGTGATGATCACCGGGGAGTCTGGCCTGGGCAAGAGTGAGCTGGGCTTGGAGCTGATTTCCCGGGGCAATGGCTTGGTGGCGGATGACGCCGTCGATTTGTACCGAATCAACCAGACCACCATCGAAGGGCGTTGCCCTGAGCTGCTGCAAAACCTGCTGGAAGTGCGCGGCATTGGCTTGCTGGACATTCGGGCCATCTTTGGCGAAACGGCGGTCCGCCGCAAAATGCGCCTGAAGCTGATCGTGCACCTGGTGCGGCGCGAAACGCTGGAGCGAGACTATGAGCGCCTGCCGCACGAGCCCTTGACGCAAGACGTGCTGGGCATCCCTGTACGCAAAGTGGTGATTCAGGTGGTCGCAGGCCGCAACATCGCGGTGCTGGTCGAGGCCGCGGTGCGCAACTCCATTCTGCAATTGCGGGGCATCAACACCTACGACGATTTTGTGGAGCGGCATCGCCGCGCCATGGAACAGCACTGAGGCGCGTCAGCCTGCTGGGCGGTGCGGGCAATTCTTTTGACGGCAATGCGCGTACAAACTCAGGGCATGGTCCACCAACTCAAACCCCTTGGCTTTGGCAATGCGCTGTTGGCGTGACTCGATTTCTGGGTCAAAAAACTCTTCAACACGGCCGCAATCCATGCAGACCAAGTGGTCATGGTGCTGCCCTTCGTCCAGCTCATAGATGGCTTTGCCGCCTTCAAAGTTGTTGCGGGTCAGGATGCCGGCTTGCTCAAACTGGGTCAATACGCGGTAAATGGTGGCCAAGCCAATGTCGATGCGCTCTTCCAGGGCGCGACGGTAGACGTCTTCGGCGGTCATGTGGCGTGTCGGACCGCGCTGGAACATTTCCAGAATTTTCAGTCGCGGCAGTGTGGCCTTCAGGCCTGTGCTCTTGAGGTCATCGATCGAGGGCATGTCACACTTTCTGTCGCAGGAAGGGGCGGCGCATGAGGGGTCTGACCGCTACAATTCGCAGATCATAGCCTTTGCCCCATAAAACCCCATGACTGCACGCCCCCACTTGCTGAAAACAGGCTGCGTCGCCGCATGCGCCGGCCTGCTGGTGGCTTGCTCAACGGTGGACAAGCCCGTCGAAAAAATGGCCAATTTGTTCACGCCTTATCGGGTAGAGCTTATTCAAGGCAATGTCGTGACGCGCGAGCAACTCTCAATCCTGCGCCCCGGTTTCACACGCCAGCAAGTCAAAGACATTTTGGGGACGCCTTTGATTTCCAGTTTGTTTCACGCCGACCGCTGGGATTACGCGTTCACCATCAAGCGTCAGGGTGCGCAAGCACAGCAGCGCAAGCTCTCGGTGTTTTTTGAAAACAACCTGATGGCCCGCGTGGAAGCCGATGAGATGCCCAGTGAGGCCGAATTTGCGGCCGGCATTGACGTCCGAAAAACCCGCCAGACCAAAGTGCCTCGCCTGGAGGCGACCCCCCAAGAGCTGCAGGTTTTCAAGCCCACCCAAGTGCTCGAGCCCGTCTTGCCCGCTGCCCCCGCGTCCATGGACTATCCGCCGCTGGAAAGTCCGGCTCGCTGATTCCGGAGATTTCTCATGAGCTCACCTCTTCGTATTGCCATCGCTGGCGCCAGTGGCCGCATGGGCCACATGCTGATCGAGGCCGTCCGCAACGATCCGGCGTGTGTGCTGGCCGGTGCGCTGGACATTCAAGGCAGTCCTGCGTTAGGGCAAGACGCCAGCGCCTTCCTGGGGCATGCCAGTGGGGTGCAGATTCAGTCTGATTTGCGCGCCGGGCTGTCGCAAGCGCAATGCCTGATTGACTTCACCCGCCCCGAAGGCACGATGGCGCACTTGGCCATCTGCCGCGAGCTCGGCGTGCGCATGGTGATTGGCACCACCGGCTTCAGCGATGCGCAAAAGGCGCAGATCGCCGAGGCGGCCCAAGACATCGCCATTGTCATGGCGCCCAACATGAGCGTGGGCGTCAACGTCACGCTCAAGTTGCTCGAAATGGCGGCCAAGGCCCTGGCTACCGGGTACGACATTGAGATCATCGAAGCGCACCATCGCCACAAGGTGGACGCGCCCTCGGGCACGGCGCTCAAAATGGGCGAGGTCATCGCTGACGCCATCGGCCGCGACCTGAAGGCCTGTGCGGTCTATGCCCGCGAGGGCCACACCGGCGAGCGCGAGCCGTCCACCATCGGTTTTTCCACCATTCGTGGCGGCGACATTGTGGGCGATCACACGGTGCTCTTTGCAGGCACCGGGGAGCGCATCGAAGTGACCCACAAATCTTCCAGCCGCAGCACCTATGCCCAAGGCAGCCTGCGTGCCGCGCATTTCCTGGCCCAGCAATCCCACGGCCTGTTCGACATGTTCGACGTGTTGGGCCTTCGCTGAACTTTGATTTCAGAAGCTCCCCGGCGCAGGTTGACGCGTCCGGGAAGTTCTGACGAGACACCTTATGCAAGAAAAATTCAACCCCAATGAGATTGAGCGTGCCGTGCAGACCGCGTGGTCGGCACGCGATGCCTACCGTGTCACCGAGGATGCCAGCAAGAAGAAGTTCTATGCCTGCTCCATGCTGCCTTATCCCAGCGGCAAGTTGCACATGGGACATGTGCGCAACTACACCATCAACGACATGCTCACGCGCCACCTGCGCATGAAGGGCTACAACGTCCTCATGCCCATGGGCTGGGACGCGTTTGGCTTGCCCGCCGAAAACGCAGCGCTGAAAAACGGCGTGCCCCCTGCCAAGTGGACCTACGAAAACATTGCCTACATGAAAAAGCAGATGCAGGCGATGGGCTTGGCCATTGACTGGTCGCGCGAAGTGGCCACCTGCGATGCCAGCTACTACAAATGGAACCAGTGGCTGTTCCTGAAAATGCTGGAAAAGGGCGTGGCCTACCGCAAGACCCAAATCGTCAACTGGGACCCGGTGGACCAAACCGTGCTGGCCAACGAGCAGGTCATCGATGGCAAGGGCTGGCGCACGGGCGCCGTGGTCGAAAAGCGTGAAATCCCGGGCTACTACCTGAAGATCACTGACTACGCAGAAGAGCTGCTGTCTTTTGTGACCGGCGACAAGATGCCGGGTTGGCCCGAGCGCGTCAAGCTGATGCAGGAAAACTGGATTGGCAAAAGCGAGGGCGTGCGCTTTGCCTTCACCCATGACATCCGCGATGCCCAAGGCGGCTTGATTGGCGATGGCCGCATGTACGTCTTCACCACGCGCCCCGACACCATCATGGGCGTGACCTTTTGCGCTGTGGCGCCCGAGCACCCCTTGGCCACCCAAGCGGCCTTGTCGCAGCCCAAGCTGGCAGCCTTCATTGAAGAATGCAAGAAAGGCGGCACCACCGAGGCCGAGTTGGCGCTCAAAGAAAAAGAAGGCATGCCCACGGGCTTGCAGGTGACCCACCCCCTGACGGGCCAAAAGGTCGATGTGTGGGTGGGCAACTATGTGCTCATGACCTATGGCGATGGGGCCGTTATGGGCGTGCCCGCGCACGACGAGCGCGACTTTGCGTTTGCCCTCAAATACCAGTTGCCCATTCAACAAGTGGTGTCGGTGTCGGATGCCAACGGGCCGCGCGCCTTCGACGCCACCCAGTGGCAAGACTGGTATGCGGAAAAAGGCGCCGGCGTGGCCGTCCATTCCGGCCCCTACAACGGCAAGGCTTTCAAAGACTGCGTCAATGCGGTTGCCGCAGATTTGGCCGCCAAAGGCCTGGGCGAAAAGAAAACCACATGGCGCTTGCGCGATTGGGGCATTTCTCGCCAGCGCTATTGGGGCACCCCTATTCCCATCATCCACTGCGATGAACACGGCGCTGTGCCGGTGCCCGAAAAAGACCTGCCCGTGGTGTTGCCGCAAGACTGCATTCCCGATGGCTCGGGCAACCCGCTGAACAAGCACGAAGGTTTTCACCATGGCGTGACCTGCCCGGTGTGTGGCAAGCCGGCGCGCCGTGAAACCGACACCATGGACACCTTTGTCGATTCGTCCTGGTATTTCATGCGCTATTGCGACCCGACCAACGATGCCAAGATGGTGGCAGAGGGGGCCCAGTACTGGATGCCCATGGACCAGTACATCGGCGGCATTGAGCACGCCATTCTTCACCTGTTGTACGCCCGCTTCTGGACCAAGGTGATGCGCGACCTCGGCTTGGTGAAGGTCGACGAGCCCTTCACCCGCTTGCTCACGCAAGGCATGGTGCTGAACCATATTTACTCGCGCAAAGGCGAGAAAGGCGGCATCGAATACTTCTGGCCCCATGAGGTCGAAGACCAGCACGATGACAGCGGCAAAGTCACGGGTGCGCGCCTGAAGGAAGCCAAAGGCGACCTGCCTGCCGGCACCCTGGTGACCTACGAAGGCGTGGGCACCATGAGCAAGAGCAAAAACAACGGCGTCGACCCGCAAGACCTGATCGAAAAATACGGCGCCGATACGGCACGCCTGTACACCATGTTCACGGCCCCACCCGAGGCCACGCTGGAGTGGAACGACTCGGCGGTCGAGGGCAGCTCGCGCTTCTTGCGCCGGGTGTGGAACTTTGCCGCACGCCACCAGGAGGCTATCCGCCAAGCCACGGCCAGCGACCTGTCCTCGGCTGCGCTGGGCGCTTCGGCACAGGCTTTGCGCCGAGAAGTGCATTTGGTGCTCAAGCAGGTCAGCTATGACTACGAGCGCATGCAATACAACACCGTGGTGTCGGGCTGCATGAAGTTGCTTAACGTGTTGGAAGACTTCAAGCCCGATGGCAGTGCCGGCGACAACACTGTGCTGTGCGAAGGCGTGTCCCTGCTCACGCGCATGCTCTACCCGGTGTGCCCGCACATCACCGATGCCATTTGGCTGGACCTGGGCTTTGAGCAGGCGCTCGGCCATTTGCTGGATGCGCCTTGGCCGCAGGTCGACGAAAAAGCGCTGCAACGCGATGAAATCGAGCTCATGCTGCAAGTCAACGGCAAGCTGCGTGGCGCGATTCTGGTCCCCGCCAGCGCCAGCAAGGAAGACATCGAAAAGCTGGCCATTGCCAGCGAGCCATTCCAAAAGCAAGCCCAGGGCGCCGCGCCCAAAAAAGTGATTGTGGTGCCGGGCCGTCTGGTGAACTTGGTGCTTTGACCATGCATGCCACCCTGCGCCGCCGATCTTTGCTGGGGACAGGCTCCCTGGCGTTGCTGCTGGCGGGCTGTGGCTTCGAGTTGCGCAAGCCGCCCAGCTTCGCCTTTCAGTCCATTTATTTGGCCGTCCCGCCGATGTCGCAACTGGGCCTGGAATTGCAGCGCGCGTTGGCGGCTTCGGGCAGCGTGAGCTTGGTGGCCGACCCGCGCCAAGTAGAGCGTGCCGACCTGGTCTTTGAGTTGTTGCAAGAACTGCGCGAGAAAGTGGTGTTGGGCCGAACCTCCACTGGCGCGGTACGCGAATACCAGTTGCGGGTGCGCTTGCGTTTCAAAGTGCGCAACCGCCAAGGCATTGAAAGAATTCCCGACACCGAGATGGTGCAGCAGCGCGACATCAGCTACAGCGAAAGCTCTGCGCTGGCCAAGGAAGCCGAAGAAGACTTGCTGTACCGCAACATGCAATCCGACCTGGTCCGTCAAATTCTGCGCAGGCTGGCGGCCTTGCGCGACATCTGAGGCACCCAGCATGCAAGTTGCCACGGCTCAGCTTGAAGCCCACCTGGCCAAGGGCCTGCGCAGCCTCTACACCCTGCATGGCGATGAAGCCCTGTTGGTGCAAGAGGCGGCCGACCTGATTCGCGCCACGGCGCGCTCGCAGGGTTACACCGAGCGCAGCGTGTTCACTGTGGCCGGTGCCCATTTCGATTGGGGTGAAGTCTTGGCGGCGGGCGGCTCCATGAGCCTTTTTGCGGATCGCCAAATCGTTGAGGTGCGCATTCCTTCTGGCAAGCCCGGCAAGGACGGCAGCGCCGCATTGCAACAACTGGCGGACGCAGCCCGTGGCAATGACAGCGTGCTCACCCTGGTGCTGTTGCCGCGCCTGGACAAAATGACGCGCGGCAGTGCGTGGTTTTCAGCGCTGGATGGCCAAGGCGTGAGCTTGCAGATTGACAGCGTGGAGCGCCAGGCGCTGCCGCAATGGATTGCACAGCGTCTGTCGCAACAGCAGCAACGCGTGCTGTCCGGCGAAGAAGGCCAGCGGACCCTGCAGTTTTTTGCCGATCGTGTGGAAGGCAACTTGTTGGCCGCGCACCAGGAAATCCAAAAACTGGGCTTGTTGTATCCCGCAGGTGAGTTAAGTTTTGAGCAGGTGGAGTCTGCGGTGCTCAATGTGGCCCGCTACGACGTTTTCAAGCTTTCGGAAGCCGTGTTGGCGGGCAATGCCCCGCGCGTGCAACGCATGCTCGATGGCTTGCAAGCTGAGGGCGAATCCGAGGTGCTGGTGCACTACACCCTGGCCGAAGACATTCGCGCCTTGAAGCGCGTGAAAGATGCCGTGAGCCTGGGACAGCCCTTGCCCATGGCCTTGCGCGAGCAACGGGTCTGGGGCCTGAAAGAGCGCTTGTTTGAGCGTGTGCTGCCTCGACTGACCCCCATGGCTTTGGACAATCTGTTGCATGCCGCCCACACCGTGGATGGCTTGGTCAAAGGCCTCAAAGCCCCCGACTGGCCGGTCGACAGCTGGCAGGCCTTGCACCGATTGGCCATGATGTTGTGCCGCGCCTGCGCACAGTCTGCGAAAATCACGCCATGAATGCCACCCACACCGCCGAATTGATGCGCGTCCTGGGCTCTCAAGCCAAGGCCGCCTCGGCTGCCATGGCCAAAGCGTCCACGGCCCAGAAAAACCAGGCCCTGCGCCAGCTGGCCCTGTCGTTGCGCACGCAAACCCAGGCCTTGCAAGACGCCAACGCCCTGGACCTGGACCGCGCACGCGCGGCGGGCTTGGCCGAGCCCCTGGTGGACCGCCTCAAGCTCACGCCCAAGGTGATCGAAACCTGTGCGCAGGGCTGCGAGCAACTGGCCGCCATGCCCGATGTGATTGGCGAAATTCTGGGCATGCGCCAGCAGCCCAGCGGCATCCGCGTGGGCCAGATGCGTGTGCCCATTGGCGTTTTCGGCATGATTTTCGAGAGCCGGCCCAATGTCACCATTGAGGCGGCCTCGCTGTCCATCAAGAGCGGCAATGCCTGCATATTGCGAGGTGGCTCGGAAGCCATCGACTCCAACAAGGCCTTGGCGCAACTGGTTCGCCAGGCGCTGGCGGACTGCGGCTTGCCCCAGGATGCGGTGCAGCTGGTGCCCACCACCGACCGCGAAGCGGTGGGCCAGTTGATCGCCATGCCCGAGTATGTCGACGTCATCATTCCGCGTGGCGGCAAGGGCTTGATCGAGCGCATCAGCCGTGAGGCCAAAGTGCCTGTCATCAAGCACCTGGACGGCAACTGCCATACC
>Ga0228703_1000722_pt1 | contig 22477 bp, 16 predicted proteins | sample McNCre217_Aug_MG_3_FD_178020 | JGI IMG/M metagenome (GOLD analysis project Ga0228703, IMG submission 178020) | Freshwater microbial communities from McNutts Creek, Athens, Georgia, United States - 29-17_Aug_MG | ecosystem: Environmental > Aquatic > Freshwater > Creek | place: USA: Georgia... | reverse complement strand
CCTGCGAAGCGTCCACTTGAACAAAGTCACCAGGCAAGAGGCCAACAATGGCAATTGGGTCAAAGGTTACGGTTCCGTTGGCTGCCACGGAAGCCATCGATGGAGCAAGCGTGACTGGCTTTGGCGAAACCACAAAACTGAAGTCGGTTCTGGTTTTGGTCAGTGGGTCGTACGCCGAGAATTTGCCGTTGCCCGCTTGCACAATGTGCATTGTGTAGGTGGTGGCGTTCAACTGGGTGAGGGTTGCAGTGGTGGTGAGGATATTGCTCACCTGGATCGCATCGCCAAATAGGTCGGTTACGTGGAAGGTCACGTCGGCGTTGCCGTAGACATAGGTAGCAGAAATGCCGCTATAGGTAATGACCTGGGCGGCTGCCAACTTCACAACGATGGTTCTGGTCTGTGCCACAGCGGCAAGCATGTTGCCGTCTCCCGCAACATTAGCCGTGACAACACAGTTTCCTTCAGCAAGTGCGGTGAGTGTGTGGTTTGTGCCATTCAGACTGCAAACAGTTGAGCTGGCCGGCGCAACAGAGTAGCTGATTACATAAGGTGAGCCAATGCCGGTTGGTGTGATAGCCGCGTTCATGGAGAGATCCTGCGCAGGACCGCCAGAGATCATCTGAAGGATCGGGGCGAAGGTAACGCCCAACTGGCCCTTGGTGATTGAAAGCGTTGCGGTCTTGGTTACTGGGCCAATGTAATTTCCTGTGGCAGCGGCAGTCGCGGTCAAAGTTACATTAGTGAGCGGCACGCAAGTGATGGCAAGTGTCTTTGCCAATTGGTCCACCGATACACAAGCATCGCTGCTTGTGACAGTTACTGCGCCGCCGCCAGAAACTGGGTTTGTGGTAAATGAATATGTCAAACCCGTTGTACCGAAAGTGGACGCATAGTTTGGTGCCGTTCCAGTAGCCCCCGAAATGGTAAAGGTTGGAATGATTTGGGTAGCTTTAATAATTGTGAGCGTTGCGGTAACTGGCGAACTTGCATCGTAGGTAGCCGTGCTGGCTGCGGTAGCAGTTAGGGTAACGGCGCCTGCAGGCACGCAAACCAGTGTCAGTGTCTTGGCAACCTGGTCCACGGTCACACATGCGTCGCTACTAGTTACCGATACAGCACCGCCGCCCGACAACGGACTGGTTGTGAAAGAGTACGCCAAACCTGAGTTGCCAAAGGTTGCCGTGTAGTTTGGCGCCGTCCCTGTTGCACCTGAAATAGAAAATGCGGTAACAGATTGAGTTAGGCGGCTAGCGGAAAGGTAGATGCTGGCAACGCTATTTGCACCCGACCCAGTTGGATCTGCTGGGTTTGCGCATGTTGCGGTGAACAGAGTTGAAGCAGTGTTTGCAGACGGAGTGCCAGTGAGAGTTCCAGTTTGAGTTACCGCGTTCCAGTTCCAAGTCACACCCGGAATAGGGTTCACGGAACTTGGTGTCATTGTTGTGCAGTAGCCCGAGGAATGAGCCAAGTTGATTGTGCTCATGGCGGCACCCACAGCCAAGAGGTTTGGAGCGCCACTTGTGCCAGGCGCGGCAAAACTCACATTCGGAGTGGCGTAGTAAGTGAAGTCCAAAGTGGAAGACATACCGTTAGGATTCTGGATCACCACGTGACCAATGTCTGCTGCCAATGCCGCGCTCATGGCGTGTGCAGGAAGAATCAGCGTTGCAGACGTACCGCCGGCATTTGGCGAAATGGAAATTGGTGTGAGTGCCCCGGCACCAAATTGAATTGTTGCCCCTACCGAAGAATCGAAATAACAGGGCTGCGGAATCACGCATGTAGAGTCTGCGTTCAGCGAAATCGTTTTACCAGCAATACCGCCACCAAGAGTGGCAGTGGTGGTGTACGCGGGGATAGACGCGTAGTAAATCACGGTTGCCGTTGAGGTACTCGAGTCCAGATTGGTAATAGTAAGCGTTAGTGAAGCCGAGGTTGTTCCAGGAGAAAACGCATGTGCTGGAAGAGTTACCAAGAGGTTGCCCGAGTCAACAAATGTTACTGGGAGATGGCTGGCACTGTCACTCAAAGTAGCAAACGCACCGTTGTCAAAACCGGAGCCGGTCACCGTTACTACTTGGCCAACATCGGGCACCTGGAAAACCGTGCTCGGGGTTACGCTCGGGGCTGCGTGGGCCGCGGTTGGCGCCAGGGTTGCAACAAGAATGGCAAGAATGCTCGCGCCAACGAACTTCTTAAAAATGGTTGAACCTAGAAACTTGCTAAACATTTAGTACCCCGCTGTAACCCAATAATCTGCACCTAACTCTACGAGAAAGCGGGGCTTGACCAAAAGGCAAGATTGGAATCGCTATGAAATGTTTATTTGCTCTTAAACGTGAGGCCAAGCCCGCCAACCATTTTCTGGAACGACTGGAACTGTCTGGCCTTGCCCGTGAGTAGCCAGACCTTGCTGCTGGTGTGGCTCAGCTTTATGCCGAGAATTTGTGCAATCTGGGTGATGCGTTGGTTTATTGTTGCAGACGCCACACGCGAAGTTACCTTCACGGTGGTGTTGCGCTGATCGCTTGTGCGTTGATCTTGGGCCTGAGCGGGTGACGCAACAAATACCGTCAGGGCAAGAGCGCCAGCTACAACCATCGATGTGAGTTTTGGCTTTTGCATGTTTCCCTAGTCCGCCGCGGCTAGCTGGCCACAGGCTCCGTCGATTTCCTTGCCGCGAGTGTCACGCAGTGTTGTGGGGATTCCTTGAGCCTCGAGCCGGCTAATGAACTCGTTGGTTACTTCGCGAGTGGAAGCGGTCCAGATTGAGCCTGGTGTTGGGTTGAGTGGAATTGGGTTCACGTGCACCCAACCCTTGCCTCGAGCATTGAGCTTCTGACCCAAAAGGTCGGCTCGCCAACCGTGGTCGTTCATGTCCTTGATCAACGCGTATTCAATGCTCACTCGGCGACCGGTTTTTGCAAAGTAGTTGTATGCGGCGTCGAGCGCCTCGTCTACCTGCCACTTTGAGTTCACTGGAATGAGGTCGTTGCGAAGTTCGTCGTCTGGCGCATGCAACGACAGGGCAAAAGTGAGAGGCAGGTCTTCGGCGGCTAGTTTTTCAATGCCCGGCACCAGTCCCACTGTTGACACGGTGATGTTCCGAGCAGACATGCCCAGACCGTTGGGCTGCGGTTCCACCATTGTGCGAATGGCGGACATTAGTCTGTTGTAGTTTGCTAGTGGCTCTCCCATGCCCATGAATACGATGTTGGTCACTCGTTCAGGCGCATCGCCTGGCTTGAGTTTGCGGCCACCCAGTTCGCCGCGGGCGATGGCTTGGTTGGCTCGCACAATTTGGTCAACAATCTCGGCGGCGCTCATGTTGCGAGTAAGCCCAGCCTGACCGGTTGCACAGAACGGGCAGTTCATGCCACAGCCGGCCTGAGACGAAACGCACAGGGTGATGCGCCCGGTGTAACGCATTAGAACGCTTTCAACCAGGGCCCCATCGTGCAGTTTCCAAAGGAACTTGATGGTGTCACCTTTGTCGGTTTGAAGCCGGCGCACTTCGGTAAGCAAAGTTGGCATCAGTTCGCTAACAATTTCTTCACGACCGTTGGCTGGAAGATCGGTCATGGCTGCCGGATCACTTGTGTAGTGAGTGAAGTAGTGAGTGGCGAGCTGCTTGGCACGGAAACCCGGAAGCCCCAAGGCATTTACCATTTGAACACGGTCGGCCACCGAAAGGTCGGCAAAGTGAGGCTTAGGTAGGCCCTTCTTCTTGGCTTCAAACTCTAGGAGCGGCTTGCCGTCTGGACCAAGCTTTTGGGACCAACCTTCGGTTGCGGGCCGCACTTGCGTGCGGCGCACTGCCCCTTTATCAGCGCCTGCTGCCTCTGGCATTACTAACGAACCGTAAACGCGGTGGCGAAGTTAACAACGCCGCCCAAAGTTGTAACCGTGAGAATTCCGGAAGTGGCCCCTGCCGGAATCACAAAGCTAATCTGAGTAGCGGAAACGACCTTGATGTTGCTCATAGATACGCCATTAATTGTTACCGAGGTAACACCCACAAGATTGGACCCAGTAACTGTGATGGTGGTTCCTGCAGATGCAGTGGTGACCGAAAGTGAAGTTGCCAGCGGAGCCGTGGTCACTCCTGAATAGGCGAAGTTGCCCGTTGAGGTAGCGGTGCCTGCAGGAACAGTGACCGTAATCTTGCCAGTGCCGGTAGCGCCCGCAGGCACGGCGGCAAGAATCTGCGTGGCCGAAATCATGGTGAACGGTGCAGCCGCGCCATTGATTGTGACTGCAGTTGCTCCGGCCAGATTGGTACCAGTGATTGTCACAGTGGACCCAGTGCCACCAGATGCCGTGATTCCAGTGATTGTTGGGGTAACTACCGCGGCTGTCACGGCAAATGTGGTGGCGCTAGTGGCGGTTGCTGTTGGAGTTACCACTTGGATAAATCCTGTGGTTGAGCCGGTAGGAACACCAAAAATAATGGAAGTTGCGGATACCACCCGGAAACCAGGAACTCTCATTCCGTTTAGCTTTACATCTGTGGCAGTTGTGAAGTTGGTGCCAGTTAGGGTGACTGTGGTTCCAGGCCCACCTGATGCCGCAGTGAAGCGAGTGATGGTTGGAGTGGCAACTGTAAATGCCTTCACCACATTGCTGGTTCCGGTTGGAGTGATCACAGTTACGCTACCCGCGGCAATTCCCGCAGGAACGACTGCCGAAATTGATGTTGCGCTGATCACCGAGAAGGTTGTGGCACTTACTGTTCCAAAATTCACCGCGGTGGCGCCTGTGAAGTTAGTGCCAGTGATAGCAACAGCGGTTCCCACTGGAAGCGCTGTTGGAGAAATGGCAGTCACCGTTGGCAGCGCCAATGTGTAGGCACCCGTTGAAGTGACAGTTCCGCTAGGGCTGGTAATTGAAACTCGGCCCGCGGTGATTCCTGCAGGAACGACCACAGAGATACTGGTGGCACTAACCACGCTAAAAGTGGTGGCTGCCACGCCGTTGAACGAAACCCCCGTTACACCAATCAAGTTGGTTCCGGCCAGGTTAACTGTGGAACCCACCGAAATAGCCGAAGTGAAACTGGTGAGGGTTGGAACCGAGATGGTTAGGTTGGTTGCTGAGGTTGCTGTGCCGCCGCCATTCACAACTGCAATGCGTCCAGTTGTTGCGCCGGTTGGAATCACCGCGTTTATGGTGGTTGCGTTTGAAACAGTAAACGATGTGGCCGCAACACCGTTGAACGTAACCGAACGCGCACCAGTGAAGTTGGTTCCGGTGATTACAACCGTTGATCCGCGAGATGAAGTGGTTGGAGTAAACGAAGCTATGGTGGGCGTTGGGTAGGCGAATGACGCGGTTGACGTTGCGGTTCCATTCACGCCCGAAACAGCAATAGTTCCCGTGGTGCCTAGGGCCGGAGCGGTGGCGGTAATAGAAGAGTCGTTGACCACGGTGAAGCCCGTGGCGTCTATGCCATTGAACTTCACCGAAGTTGTACCAGTGAAGTTGGAACCGCTAATGGTTACTAGGGTTCCGGAATTTCCCGACGCAGGGGAGATTCCCGTGATAGCCGTTGCAATCTGAGTGAAGTTGGTTGCAGAAACCACCCAGCCACCAGGGGTGCTCACGCGGATCACGCCGGTTACCGTGCCAGAAGGCACGACCGCGGTGATTTGAGTGTCGCTGTCAACAGTGAACGAGGCTACCGCGATGCCGTTGAAGGTCACACCCGTGGCACCAGTGAAGTTACTTCCCGTGATCACCACGCTGGCGCCAGCCAGTGCTGAAGTTGGTGAAAAGCTCGCGATAGTTGGCGCTGCCCCAACGGTGACCAAGAAGCCGGTGGTGGATGTTAATGTTCCACCGGTGGCCGCAACGGCAATTGCGCCTGAGGTTGAGCCAACCGGAACGGTTGCGGTGATTGTGGTGTCGTTCACAACCGTGAAAGCGCTAGCTGCCAAGCCGTTGAACGATACGCCGGTGGCGCCGGTAAATCCGGTACCCGTAATGGTTACTGTTGAGCCTTCGGCTCCGAACAATGGGCTAAAGGAAGTTAGCGATGAAGCAGGCCCGGCTGCCAGCGTGATTTGTGCACTCGAAGTTGCTGCGCCAAGCGGAGTTACCACCTGAATGGTGCCTGTGGTTGCACCTGCGGGAACGGTTGCGGTGATGGTGGTTGCACTTGTTACAGAGAACGAGGTTGCCGCAACTCCGTTGAACTTCACCGCAGTGGCACCCGTGAAGTTGCTGCCTGTGAGGGTCACTAATGTTGTGCCGGATGTCCCGCTTGCCGGTGAGAACGAGCCGATAGCCGCCGCTCCGGGAGAATCCATGCGGCAAGCGCCACCAGTGAAGGATGCCGGTGCAGAAACTGCAGTGGTGGTGCCTGGCCACCAGTTTTGCTGAACCAAGTACTTGCGACTGCCCAATGAAAGGTTGTAACTATAGCCAGTTGCGGCGGTTGTGGTGCCAAAGGTCCAAGCACAGATGTCTGAATTCTCGTTACCCGTGTTGGTGCCCGATGAGCTGTCCCAGAATGCATTCAACTCTGGGTCGGTCATGGTCTCTTCGAGCTCGTGCTGAATGACCGAAATCATTGCGTCTACACCGGGGTTGCTATTTGGCGACGCAGTGGTGCTCTTGTTGCCACTGCACCCGGTGAATGAAGGTCCGGTTGGATCACCAACAAATGAGTATTTGAGTCGAGTGCTTGGCGCAGCAGTTCGGGTCATGTACGAGTGGTATCCGCAGTAGTTAACCAAGAACTGGCCGGAAGCGGTGGTTCCCTCGGTCATGCCTGCCGAGGTAAAAACGAAGTAGAGTCCGTTGGCATCCGAAGGGAGCCCCGAGTTAGTGATGGCGTAGTTAACGATGTTGGTCACGCCGCTGCCGCCAAGCGCAGTGCCGTATGTAGAAGAAGGAACATAAACCTGCTGCTTGAGCACAACATTGGTTCCCGTAGCGGCTGCCCCAAACTTGTATGCCGCATTGATGAAGTTGCGGTTGGATGGGCCAATCTGGCTCAGGTAGTCAGTAACGATGGAATCGCCGCTGGCGGGATTTGCGTGAGTTGGGTCATTCCAAGAGCCATACCAAATCACATAAATGTTGATTGGGTTACCCATGAGTGGTCCACCGTTGTAAACGATGGCCTGGTTTGCAACAGGAGCGGCAACGCTAGCGCGACCAATGCCCGGGTACAGAGTTTCTCCGTGGTCTGCACCACGGGTAGCAAAAGCGGCTTTGGGTCCAACCGTGTAGCTTGACTCGCTGGCCGTGAGGGAGGCCACGTTTCCGATGCCCGCGCCCCCAGACAGCAACAAAACAGCGGAAACCAGGGCCAAGATGCGATTTGCGAAACTCTTGAACATATTTCTAATTCTACCTTTGAGGGGTTTTAGATGCCAGATTTATTATCTGATTATTGGCCGAGCCTCGGACATCTATTAAGGCTTACCTAACAAGCTTTCGGGCAGTTAATCACAATTTCATGTGAATGTGCTTGGTTAATTGGCGATGCGGATGTACAACAAGACTATGGCTAATACATTTCGTCCTACCACTTCGGCAGAACAGGACCTCTACGTATACGAAGAGGCTGGTTCTGGACTCGCAAGCAAGATCGGTAGCATCGCAATTGGTGCCACCAGTTTGGTCTCCGCCTTCGCCTTCCTGGCGCCTGCAGACGGAGCCCCTACTCCAGTTGCAACTGTTAGCAGTTCCAACACTCCAGCCCCACAGGCAAGCGCCTCGGCGGGGGAAACCACAGACCAAGAAACCACAGCCGCACCGGTAGCGCCGGCTACTTCAGGCGCAAATACCGCTGTTGCGGGTGTTGCAACTCACCCACACATTGTGACCTCGGTTCACTCCAGTGCGCCTAAGCACACGGCCTCGACCCCGGTTGCCGCAGCACCTAAGCCTTCCGCACCCACTTCCAATGTTGCGCTAGGCCCAATTGGCGGAGTTGGTGCTGGAAACACCACGGCTCCTACCGCTGCTGCCGGCTCGGGAGGAGCAGCTGGTGGTTCCACCGGTAACACTTCTAGTCCTACTTCGGCAACCTCGGGCGGTGGCACATCATCGAGCGGTTCAACCGGCAACACCACCAGCCCAACTAGCGCAGCTTCTGGCGGCGGTAGCACCGCAACCGGCACAAACGGTGGCGAGCACCACGGCCACGGAGACGACGACTAGCTTCTCGCTAGCAAGTTATATTTCGTGACAAAGTCCATCTTCCGCTGGGTAGAACCCTGCATGGGGATGGACTTTGTATTTCAGATCAATTCCGAGTTGGCATCCAAAGATGTGCTGGATTCGGTGCAAAGCGCGTGCGCCATTCTTCATGACGCAGACGCCACGTTTAGCCTTTATAAGCCCGATAGCTATCTGAGCAAGTTACGCGACGGCATTGCTTCGCTCAACGATGCTCCACTTGAGTTCCGCAACATTTACGCCGAGTGCGCGCTTTGGAAGAAAAACACTCGCGGTTGGTTTGATGCCATGACTCCGCAAAAGTTCTTTGACCCGAGTGGCATTGTGAAAACCTGGGCCGCCAAGCGCGCGGCACTGTATTTGGAGTCCAACGGCTTTCATGACTTCACATTCAATGCCGGTGGCGACATTTACCTGAGCAGCGAGCTGGAACCCCACTGGCTCTGGCGCATTGGGCTCAGCAACCTGAATCCCCTCGCCAGCGCCCGAGCCGGCAACAACATGGTGATCAATCTTGAGGGAACGCCGTATCGCGGGGTTGCCACAAGCGGCTCAACCGAAAAGGGCGACCACATTTGGGCCAAGGGTAAGCCCACTAAAGACCACGAGGTGCTTCAGGTAACGGTGGTGTCCGAGGACCTGGTGGTGGCCGACATATGGGCAACAGCCATCTATGCCGGTGGGCTTGCGGCGCTAAAAGTGCTCGTGGACTTTGAGAGCGACCTCGCCGTGAAAACGCTGGTGATGGTGACCTTCCGCGATGGCCGCATTGTTGCAACTCCGGGCTACGCGCAGATTCTGGGTAACGTTTAGCGTTTAGCGCTTACCGATTGCGTTGTTGATTGCGGTCTTAAACGCGTTAGTGGTGTACGTAGCGCCTGTGTAGTTTCCAAATCCCGATCCCTGCGCAGAAATGGCCGCCTGAATCAGTACTGGATACGCGGCACCAATGCCGTTATTGGTATCCCCCTGAAGCATCTTGATGTCGGTGATGGTGGTACCGCTAAATGTAACGGCAATCTGCAGGTTTTTCTGCAAGCCGTTGGTCACGTAGTTGATCACGTCGCTGTTCACCGTTTTCACAACGGGAGCAGCAGGTGCGCTCGGCTTTGGTGCCGCCGAAGATGAGTTACCAGCGCTGGGTTTTGGGGCAGAGCCGCTTGAGCCGTTGCCCGAACCGCTTGAGCCGCTCCCCGAGCCACCCTTGCTGGCCGAGGAACTTGGTGCCGGCTTGGAAGCATCGGTGGTTGAAGCACTTGGCTTTGGCGCTGCGGAGTTAGACCCAGAAGGCGCTGCCGAAGCGGCAATGTTTGGGTCGAGCGGGGCTAGGCCGTTAGCCGCCTCTGGAGCAAGCCCCTTGGCGTAGGACACACTAACTGCGCTGAGGCTAATGGCCGAGACAACAACAATCGCTGACTTTCTCACCAGGCAAACTCCTCTGAGTGAATGGATTCCTTTGGAACACCAAGTTTGTAAAGGGTCTTTTCAACTGAGCGCGACCAAGGGATTGGTCCACAGATGAACACGTCGTTTTGGGCAACATCCGGGGCAATCTCCAAAATTGCGTCACGCTCGCGTTGCTCCAGCTGCTCGCGGCTTAGGCTGGCTCGCTCCTTGGCGGTTGGGCCGTCGCTGATCTTGAGTGTGAAGCCGCGAGTGTCGCAGATCTCCTGCAACTCCTCTAGTAGAGCCGCATCGTTCACATCGCGAACGCGGTACAAAACGTTCACGTCTCCGGGCTTGGCAGCCATCGATGCCACCAATGCGCGAATGGGTGCCACGCCAATACCGGCGGCCATGAGCAGCACCTTTGGCTGGGTGCGCACAACCTCGGTGAACACGCCGTATGGGCCTTCGAGAATCACTCGAGTGCCCGGCTTAATGTTTTGGATTAGTGCCGTGTCATCACCGCGGTTACCAATGGTGAAGCGAATGTAATCGGCAGTGGGCTTAGCCGAAACCGAGAATGGGTGAGGACGCCACCACTGCTTCCAGGTGAGCACGCGGAACATAAAGAACTGTCCGGCACTGGCCTTGAGGCTGTCTAGGTTGCGACCGCTCACATAAACCGAAGTGGTGTTGTTTTTCTCGGGAACCGCGCGGCTCACCTTGAAGTTGCCGGCGGCGCTGCGAACCAGCGGCGACAAAATGCGGTACCACACCAGGTTGTAGGCAGTAAAGAAGTAGAGGCTCAACCAATACATGCGGCCAATTGGGTGGCCCACAATCTCGGAACCCAGATCTAGCTGGTGAGGAATGGCCAGCAAAATAGCCACGTACGCGGTGATGTGAATTAGGTACCAAACCTCGTAGCTGGCGCGGCGGCGAGCGGCGTTGAGTGAAGAGATCACAATCAAGATGAATAGCAGCAGCGAAATCACCGCGGCCACAATGCTCACGAACTCGCCCATCATGTTGCCGAGTTCCTCAAAGAAGTTGAGGTTGTTGCGGAGGCCATAGGCAACCATCGATGACACGAAGTGCAAAATCAACAGATACAAAATGGGTTTGCCCAGGCGTTTGTGGGTTCGTGTGATTTTGTCTAGGCCGTAAACCCGCTCCAGAAGTGGCGCGCGTGAAATGAGCAGAATCTGAACCAGCAGAAGGTTGGTGGCAATGAGGGCCGAGAGTCGGTTGGTGGCGTCGAGGATGGCCTGAACGGTGATCACACGAGGCAATCCGCCTTCAAGCAAGAAGAAGCAAATTACAGCCACAACGCTTAGAACCCAGAGGCCTTCCAACAGGTCCTTCTGGCGGAATCGTCTGTCGCGCTTCTTGGTGCCCAGCTTGACCGCGCGCTTGTGCTGCAGGTCAAGATCATCGGTGTAGGTGTTGCCGGACACTGCGCTCCCCTTATTAGTTCTCTAACTTCATTATTCCGCCAAAAAACGCTGCAGGCTCACTATTCTGCTAATAACAGTTACTACACAGTGCTGCCCAATTTGAGAGGTTGACATGAAGTACCTTTCCGCTGGCGTCCGTTGGCTCACCGCGGCAGCCATTCTGGTTGCAATTGTTTGGCAGGTGCAGGATCGCCTGGTTCACAATGTGTTCCGTCCGGGCGAGTACTTTGCCTACTTCACTATTCAGTCATCTATGATTGCCGCCGTGACTTTGGCCGTGGCAGGCTGGTGGCGTTTGGGTGGCTACCCCGAGACTCTGCTGCTGGCGCGGGTGCGGTTGAGCGTGGTTTGCTACTCATCGGTGACTGCCATTGTGTACAACGCACTATTGCGTGGCTTGCCGCCCGCCGCAGCCGACGCCGGTTACCACTGGCCGGTGATTCCGAATGAGATTTTGCACGTGTGGGCGCCGCTGCTGATTGCTCTGGATTTTGTAATTACGGCCAGCTCAGCTCGATTGCGTTGGCGCTCGGTGTTTGCAGTGCTGTTGTATCCCGTGGCTTGGATTCTCTTCAGCGTGGTTCGCGGATTGGCAACCAACTGGTGGCCCTACTGGTTCCTCAACCCAACCGAACCCGGCGGCGTTGTGGGCATGCTCAACTACGTGGTTGGAATCGCCGTGTTCATGCTGATTCTGGGCTACAGCTATTTGGGCCTGATTCGCCTTTCGGAGAAAGTTCAAACCCGTAGGCTCTAAGAATGAGCCCTAAACGTAGCAACATCACGCCCAAGCAGTGGGAGGAGTTTGTTGCGTCTCGGCGCACCACACGCGACTTTTTGGATACGCCGGTTACGCAACAGGTCATTGATGAGTTGTTGACCGACGCCATGACCGCGCCAAGCTGGTCCAATACGCGGCCGTACCTAGTGGCGGTGGCATTGGGTGACAAGCGTGACCGTATCTCTGCGGCGCTGGTGAAACGCATTGACGCAATGAATGCTGCCAAGCGCGGCGGACTGATTGCCAAGTTGCGGTTTGTGGTGTCTGGCTACTGGATTACCCGAAGCGAGTACCCTGTGGTCAAGCCGTATCCCAAGGATTTGAACCCTCGAAGGATTGCCGTTGGCCGTGGGCTTTACGGTGCCATGGGGATTGGCCGAGGCGATTGGGCGGCCCGCGATGCCCAGTTGCGACGCAACTTTGAATTCTTTGGGGCACCGGTTGCTTTGTTTGTTTTCACCCACAAGGGGCTTGACGAGTATTCGGTTTCCGACGCCGGCTTCTTTTTGCAAAACCTTCTGCTGAGTGCACATGCTCGCGGCTTGGGTGCGTGCGCCCAGGGCATGTTGGCCATTTGGCCGGGACCGGTTCGCGCCGAGTTCAAGGTGCCCAAAAACTACAAGTTGTTGGTGGGGGTATCGCTGGGTTATCCGAGTGACGCTGCGGTAAACGACTTTGAGGCCGAGCGCCTGCCCATTGAGCAGATTGTGATCAAGTAGGCGCGGAAGGTGTCTGTGGGGCCAGCCCACTAGACCAGTAGCGGCACCTTAAACTCAATCACTGCGCCGGTTCCCTTGCGGGTTGCCTGATAATCCAGAGTGCATTCCATGAAATGGCGGCTGGCGTCTAGCAATAGTTTGGGCTCCTGCGACCAAATTCCGTTGTCGGTCACGCGCACCAAAATGCAGTCATCGCTGGTGGTTTCAATTTCCACGGCCGCCATGGTGGCACGCGATTTATCCACACCCAAAGCCACCGCCTCGCGCGCCAACTCAACCACGGCCTCGCAGGTGGCTTGGTCGGCAATGAGGATGCGGTTAGCATCCGGTTCAACGCGAGTTGGGCTGAGCTTGAAGAAGTCGCTCCACGGTTCGGCAAAGGCATCGATGGCCGACTTGGGCTCCAACGGCAAACGTGGCAACGCAAGCACTTGCATCAATCTTGAAACAAAGCGGTGCCGGCCAAGCACTGTGCCCAGGTCGGAGAGCGAGTCGCCAATTTGGGGGCGCGAGTACTTACGGAGTTTGCCAAGCACCTCTGCAAACACCGGGCCTTGAAGTCGGCGTGCCAAAAAGCGGTAGTCGTACCAGTAGCGCACATTCACCTGAATGGCTCGGCGTTCAATGTTTTCGGCAATTCCCTCAAGTTGAACCTCAAGCTGTTGATTCTCGGCCGAAATAGCTCCGCCTAGTCCAAGCACCAAAGTTGTTGCCAACGCGCTGGTAACAGACACAACAGTGCATTCGGCAATGGGCAGAGTGGAGCCCAAAAGCAGTAGCACCAAGACAAGGAACGGGAGCTGGGCGGCAACCAATGCGCCGGCCATGGCCCAGAGTCGCTTATTGTCATTGATGCGGTCAATTGGCCTGTTCAGGAGCGAACGAATAAGCAGCAGTCCAGGCAGTAGCGCCCCAAAAGTGAGCCCGGCAAAGGTCAGTGCCGGTAGTAGACCGCCCCTACTAACCACAACAGGTAGGTAGCCCACCAGAACAACCAGTGTGATTGCCAATGGATGCACAGACCGGCGCAGGGTGAGGAAGCCCAAAAGCAACTTGGCGGTGGTGCGCTGTGGAAGGGCCACCATACCTCGCCAGTCGGGTAACGGAGTAACGCTCAACATGGCATTCCACTGCGGGCGGAGCACTCCGTGAACAATGCGGCGCAGGTAATCATCCATGCCGTAGTCAACCGGGGTGAGCTCAATCTCCATGCTGATGTCCGCCTTCACGGAGTCCAGCAAAAGGGGTTGGTTACTTTCGGGCAGGCCGGCGTGATAGGCCAGTAGTTCATCCAGATCAACTCGCGACTGGCGAAGCTTTGCACCCTCCTCAAGCCATTCGGCAATCAGACCTTGCAGGTACCCAAGCGCAACCAAAAGTGCCGGGAGGTAAATGGCAGATGCAACCACTCGGAACCACGAGTCGGCGCTCTGTTCCACACCAAACCAAGTGAGAAGCAACTGTAGAGCCAAGCCCCTAAGGGCACCGATGATTGGCAAAGAAACAAAGAACGCCGAGGCGCCTCTACGTTTTGGTGCCAAAAAGTTGATGAACTTGTATGCGGAAAAATAGCCTGCTGTGAAAACAATTTGGGCTGCTGCAACCGCCGCTAAGCGCCAGTACCAGTCGCTCCAACTCAGGTCTGGGCTGCTCACAAAGTGCAGGTAAATGGCTACCGCAAACAGGGTAAGGGCATGCCACCAGTTGAGTAGTTGAGGGCCATAGGCGTAGTGGGTGATGCGCTCGGTAACTCTCATGGAGTGCCCCCAAACAGACCCTCGCGCAGACGCGCGGGATTCCTTCTGTTTGGCTCGGTTCCCCATGCGTATAGCCTAGGCAATTTGTTGGGTGCCAAATTTCGCTGCGGCTAAGGCCCTAGTTAAAGCAAGTGGCCCCCGGATCGCTCCGGGGGCCACTCGTTTGAATCGGTGTTATGGGATTGGGGTGATAGCGGCAATCGCAGCCAGAAGTGCCGTCTTGCGAGCACCATCAGGCAAAAGATTTGCCTTGTTGGTTGCAGTGGTCTTCAGAGCTGCATTTGAGGTGGTTGCTAGAGCAGCTGCGTCATAAGCAGCAACAGCATCTAGTACTACCTGAATACGTGCCTGGAGTGCAGACTTGACCGCGATGGTAGGCAATGCAGTCACCAAAGCCTGTGCTGCGGTCACAGTAACCACAGTGGTTTCGTAGGTAGCAACAGCTGCAACAGCGTTTGCCACTGCCGTAATGCGAGCAGTTAGGTTGTCGCTGAAGTTAACTGCTGGCGTAAGCAGTGCAACAGCTGCAACAGCTGCGTCATGCGTAACCGTGCTACCAGAAGCCTCGTAGGCGATTACAGCATTTACTGCAACCGTGAAGATTCGAGCAGTCTGAGCTGTCTTGAGCGCACCAGTCGGCAAACCAGCAACCTTAGCCGAAGCGGCATTTTGTGCCGCTAGAGTTCCGGCAGTTGCCCCGGTACCAGTGAAAACGTCTACAGCCGCGACCACTGTTGGAACGTATGCAACTCGATCTGTCAATGCTTGTTTGAATACAGAGTTGACAGTTCCAATAGCTGTTGTTGCAGCGCTGCCGTCGGCCGCTTGGCCACTTGCCTCGTAAACGCCAACTGCTACTACCGCAGGGGTGAGAATCCGAGCAGTCAGAGCCGTGCGCAAGCTTCCAGCGGTGAGCGCGTTCACTCCAGCAGTTGCGTTTTGCTGAGTTGCCAACGTTCCAGTGGACTCAAAGAGCACAACTGCGGCAACCGCGGTGGTAACCAGACCAACTCGAGTGGTGAGCGCGGTCTTCAAGGTACCCGAGCTCAGAAGGGTCAGGTACGAGTTAGCAGTGGTTAGAGTGCCTGCGGTACCAGAGGTCTCGTATGCCACAACTGCGGTAATCACGGTTGCAACCAAAGTGATTCGCTGCTGCAGATCAGTCTTGGTCACGCCCGTTGGCAGTGCGGTTACGGCGGCCTGAGCTGCGGTTGCGTCAACAGTTGCACCAGTGGTCTCGTAGGTTACAACGAGTGCTTCAGCTGCTGGCAATGCATCGATGCGAGCCTGCAGAGCAGTCTTTGCGGCACCAGCCGGCAGAGCCGATACGGCGGTCTGAGCTGCGCTCTTAGCCGATACGGTACCAACTGCCTCGTAGTAAGCAACTGCGGTGGTGGCTGCGGCTACCAGTGCGGTAACGGTTCCACCCTTGGCGTCAATGCGAGCCTGGAGACCAGTCTTTGCGGCACCTGCTGGAAGCGCGGTAACTGCTGCCTGAGCTGCGGTCTTGTTTACGTCGGTAGCCGACGCTTCGTAAGAAACCACCAGGGTGGTTGCCGAAGCAACTGCAGTAGTTACTAGAGCAAACTTGGCATCAACGCGAAGCTGGAGAGCATCGTGGTCGGCACCAGCTGGGAGCTGGTTGATTGCTGCGGTTGCGGTTGCCTTAGAGGCGTCGCTTCCAGTGCTCTCGTAGTCCAGAACAGCCGAGGTTGCTACCTCAAGCGCGGTTGGGCCCGGTACGTACTTCACCGAGCTGAGCTTCTTGTTTACGTAGCGAACGCCACCAACGGTAACGGTGATGTAGTTGCCCTTTGCGATCTTCTTCTTGGTGGTAATGGTGGCAAGACCAGCAGTACCCAAAAGAACGGTTCCTAGGCTGGTGGTGACCTTCTTGCCGGCCACAATTGCAACAACCTTCACGGTTGCAACCTTGCCAGCCAAAGCATCGGCCACGTTGATTGAAATCTTGTACTTACCGGTGGCAATGCGCACGGCGCTGGCCGAATTATAAGTTGCCGACGAAGCTGCGGTAACTGGAACTGCCGAAGCAACTCCGGCACCCGGAACAACTGCGCCAAAAGTACCAATTACCAGTGCGGTAGTCAGTACGACTCCAAGCGGAGCCTTAGGTGAAGTGGCCTTGTTAGCCATAACTTTCCCCCTCAGAAAAGTAAGGTTAGCCGCGGGGTGCGGCCTAGTTCTGAGATTACCGCTAGTTGGGCGGTTATTACAGGTGCCGCTTCGCTTTAAGTAATACGAGTTTGGCCAATACGGGCATCGATGGTTGTTTCTACCGTCTGTAAGCGATTACCCTTTTGCGCCTTTTCAATGACTAAACGCCCCAATTTCCTTAACCGAATCGTTGTGCAAGCGTTTACACAAATCGCACTAAACTAGACAAACTAACGCCTAAGAACGTTGGGCTAAGTTTCACTTTGGAGGATTTCAATGTCTGGTGCCAGCATTCTGGTTTACGCGGAGCGCGTGGGCGGCAACCTGGGGGAAATCGAAAAGCTTTTGGCCGGTCCGCTCAAGGACTTTGCCGGAATTCACGTGCTGCCGTTCTTTCACCCATACGACGGTGACGACGCCGGCTTTGACCCGATTGACCACTCGATTGTGGACCCGCGTTTGGGTACCTGGTCAGACTTCAAGCGAATTTCGCAGACCCACGAGCTAACCGCCGACCTGATTGTGAACCACGCCAGCAACTTGTCACCGGAATTCTTGGACTGGCAGGCCAAGGGTGAGAAGTCCGAGTTCGATGGCATGTTCCTTACCTTCGATGTTGTGTTCCCAAACGGCGCAAACGAAGATGGCATCACCTCGTTCTACCGCCCACGCCCGGGCATGCCATTCACCGCATATGAGGTGGCTGGTCGCCGTCGCCTTGTCTGGACCACTTTTATGCCTTCGCAGGTGGACATTGACATTGAGCACGATGCCGGCAAGGCATACCTAGTGCGCGTGCTGGAGGCGCTGAAGTCCGGCGGCGTGAAGGTGGTTCGCCTAGACGCCGTGGGTTACGCCGTGAAGACTCCGGGCACCGACTCGTTTATGACCCCAGAAACCCTGGAGTTTGTGAAGGAAATCACAGACCTGATTCACAGCTACGACATGCGTGTTCTGGTTGAGGTTCACGCCCACTACACCCAGCAGCTGGACATTGCACCGCTGGTTGACCTGATCTACGACTTCCAAACCGCACCGCTGCTGCTCCACTCGTTCTTCACCGGAACCGTGGATCGCTTGGGCGACTGGTTCAAGATTCGCCCGAACAACTGCCTGAATGTGCTGGACACTCACGACGGCTATGGAATCATCGATGGCGGTCCTATCAATGGCAAGCCCGGCCTGATTACTCAGGACGAGATGGCCGCGATTTTTGCCAAGGCCGAGGAGAACACCAACGGCCACAGCGCAATTGCGAGCGTGGTTCCGCAGTGGTTCACACTGCCGCACCAGATCAATGCCACCCTGCCAAACATTGTGAAAAACGACACCGCGTACACGATTATGCGCGCGGTGCAGTTCTTCCTGCCGGGCGAGCCACAGGTTTACTATGTTGGCCTCTTTAATGGCATGGATGACGTTGAGTTGTTCAACCAGACCCAGCAGGGCCGTGACGTAAACCGTCACCACTACACCCCCGCCGAACTGGAGGTTGCACTTCAGCAGCCGGTAACCCAAGCGATTATTGCCTTGGCCCGCCTGCGAAACGGTGCCGCGTTTGAGGGTGAGTTCACTTGGGAAGTTACCGGCGCAAACTCCATGCGCCTAGCTTGGGTGAACGGCGCAGACGCAATCTCGCTCAGCTTTGTAACCGCGGTTGATGCACCGAGCTTTGAGATTGAAGTTATCAATGCAGCCGGCACTCGAAAGTTTGCGAGCGTTGAGGAACTGGCTCAGGCCTAAACAGGGTCGCCTTGTGCGCCCGGTAGGCAGCTCCTAGAGCACCAGCCGAGCCAGGTCCTCGGCCGAATCAACCACATGGTCGGCGAGCGCCCATTCATCTGGGCTGCCAAATCCCCATTTGACCAAGGCAACATCGATGCCGGTATTTCTGGCGCCGTTGATGTCATGGATTCGGTCACCCACCAGTAGCACTCGACTCAGGTCGGCACCCTGCTTAGCCAGACCCGCCAGTGCGTATTCCACCACCTCGGTCTTCTGGGAGCGGTTGGCGGCAAAGTCGGCGGTACCCAAAAAGTCCATGAGTTCCAAGAAACCAAAGTGTTCGCCAACAATGGTTGCGCCCGCGAGCGCCTTTGACGTTGCGAGCGAGTTGGTTTTACCCGCCTCGCGCACATTACGGATCACATCTATGACGCCCGGGTAAGGCGCCGCGTTTAGCACGCCATCCGCATGATAGAAATCGCGGTAGATGGCAATGGCCTCTTCAACCTGGTCTGGCGTCATGCCCAAAATTTCAGTAAAACTGTCGCGCAGGGGTGGGCCAACCAGAGGTCGCAACTCGGCATCTGTGAGCGGTGCCAGATTCATGGCCGCAATGGTGTGTTTGAACGAGGCGAATACGCCCGGACCCGAGTCAACAATCGTGCCGTCGAGGTCCCAAAGAATAGTTGTATAGGTCATGAGCTTGAGTTCAAGGTTACTCTTTGGCCGCAATCGGGCATGGATGATTGCAGCTCAAGCCACGGTGTTAGGTTTGGAAGCATGACCATGCACGGTGGCCCCATGGGCCGGTTTGGAACCGACCCCGACCAGCTACGCGAACGCAATGCGGCGGCGCCAAAGATTACCAACCTGGGCAAGCGGATACTGCAACTTTTTGTTGGTCACCGCGGCCCGCTAACTGCAACCATGGTTCTGGTGTTGGTTGGAGCGCTGCTCACCATTTTTCCGCCGCTGCTGATTCAAGAGGCGTTCAATCAGGGTCTGTTCCCTGCCAGCGGTAAGCCAAACTTTGGTGTGCTGCTTTATTTGGTGGGAATCATGATTGGCATTTGGCTGATGACCGGTGTACTTGGTGTGGCGCAGACCTACCTCACTTCGCGTGTGGGAAACCGCGTGATGGGAGAACTGCGCGTGAAGCTGTTCAGCCACCTGCAAGACATGGAACTTGCGTTCTTTACACGCACCAAAACCGGTGTGATTCAGAGCCGACTCCAGAACGACGTTGGCGGTGTGGCAGGTGTGCTCTCCAACACCATCTCCACGGTGCTGGGAAACACCGTGACCGTGTTGGCGGCGATGGTTGCCATGCTGCTCCTCAACTGGAAGCTCACCATTGTGGCCATGTTCATCTTGCCGCTCATGGTTTTGCTGCAGCGCAAGGTGGGCCAGGTGCGCGCCAAGATTGCGGGCAAGACTCAGGAGAGCCTGAGCCAAATGACCGCCATTACCCAAGAGGCGCTGGGCGTGAGTGGCATTCTGCTTTCCAAGAGTTTTGGCCGCGAGCGCAGCGAGGTTGAGCGCTACTCGGCGGAGAATCAAAACCAGATTGGTCTGCAGATCAGACAGACCATGAGTGGCCAGGGTTTCTTTGCGCTGGTTCAAATCTTCCTCTCCTCGGTGCCCGCAATCATTTACGTTTGCGCAGGTTGGCTGATTGCAAATCACGAGCCACTCTCGGTTGGAACCATTGTTGCCTTCACCACCGCGCAGGCCCGCTTGTTGTTCCCAATGATGGGAATCATGCAGATTGCCCTTGACCTGCAAACCTCACAGGCGCTGTTCGCTCGCATTTTTGAGTATCTGGATTTGAAGCCGGCAATCATCGATGCTCCTAACCCGGCGGAAGTTGACGCAAGCCGCCTAGGTCACGTGGCCTTTGAAAACGTGGTGTTCCGTTACCCCGGTGTTGCCGAGGATGGCGAGCCGACTCTGCGCGGTTTGAGTTTTGAGATTCAGGCGGGGCAATACGCGGCGTTTGTTGGTTCCTCGGGTGCGGGCAAGACCACCATTGCGTATTTGTTGCCTCGGTTCTATGACGCGTCGGCCGGTTCGGTGAATTTTGCGGGCACCGATGTGAAGGATCTGCGCCGCGAAGATCTGATTGCACGCATTGGCATTGTGAACCAGGAGACTTACCTCTTTTATGACACGGTTGAGGCCAACATTGCTTACGCCAAGCCCGGTGCCACATTGGAAGAGATTGAGACGGCGGCCAAGTCAGCCAACATCCATGACACCATCATGAGTTTTCCCGATGGCTACCAAACCATGGTGGGCGAACGCGGTTACCGCCTCAGTGGTGGTGAGAAGCAGCGCATTGCGATTGCGCGAGTGTTGCTAAAGGATCCGCCGGTGGTGATTCTGGACGAGGCCACGAGTGCCATGGACACTGTAAACGAGCGAGTGGTTCAAGCCACGTTGGATGCCGCCACCGCTAACAGAACCACAATTGCCATTGCGCACCGCTTGAGCACTGTTGCCAACGCCGACGTGATCTTTGTGTTGGACAAGGGCCAGATTGTGGAGCGCGGAACGCACGCCGAGTTACTTGCCAAGAACGGGCTGTATTCCAAGCTGGTTGCCGAGCAGGCCAATCCGCACGCCACCGCTTGAGACGATGTGAACACCTAGACTCAAACCATGGTTCAAGGGTTTGTTGCAGAGCGATTCATTGATGTTGCCAACACGTTTAAGGCGTTAGCCGCGGAACAACCCCAAGGCGGCATGGCCTATGCGCTCTTCGTTGACGGGCAGCCCGTGGTGGACCTGCAGAGCGGCGAAGCTCGCCCCGGTCAACCCTGGGATGACCAAACGCTCAACCTGATTTTCTCGTGCACCAAAGGACTCGTCTCGATCATCGTTGCTCAAGAGGGTGAGCGCGGAAACCTTGATCCGCACGCACCGGTGGCAAGTTACTGGCCGGAGTTTGCCGCAGTTAGTTCCACGCTCACCGTTCGCCAGCTGTTGGAGCACCGTGCCGGGCTTTCGGCCCTTCGTGGTGACTACACGCTGGACCAGGTGCTCAACCACGATTATGTGATCTCGGAGTTGCTAAAGCAGGGCCCGCTATGGGAGCCGGGCACAGGTTATTCGTATCACGCGCTCACGTTTGGCAATCTCGCCGCCGAGTTGCTATTCCGCGTGACCGGCAAAGACATTCAGACCCTGTTCCGCGAGCGCCTTTCCGAACCCGTGGGTGTGGAGGCTTACCTTGGGTTGCCGGCCGCCGAGGAAGCACGAGTTGCCGAGTTCAGTTCTCTCGGGTCGTTTGATGCTCCAAACGCGTTGCCGGGTTCTCCCGAAGACCTGCAGCTTCGTGCCCTCACCTTTGGCAACGCGTTCCCGTTGGACGAACCGATGCTGCCCGGCATTGGCTTCAACGACCCGCGCGTTCACCAGGGAGTGCTCGCCGGTGCTGCCGCAATTACCACCGCCAGGGCTTTGGCTAAGATTTGGTCTTCGGTTGTGACCCCCACCGATGGAGTAAAGCTGCTCCAGCAACCCACAATCGATTTCATGCGCGAACGCACAGTTTCGGGGCCTCCGGTTTGGGGTGGAGAGGGGTACTTCCATGACCGCGGATTTGGCGTGATGGTTGAGTCCAAGGGCGCTCTGGAGTGGCTGAGCGATGACACGTTTGGACACGACGGCTTTGGCGGTCAAGCCGGCTTTGCCTCGCCCAAACACAACGCGGGCTACGGGTTTGTGACTAACTACATGATTGCCGGAGCCGAGGAGCATGCCCGCTGGAAGGCTCTTGTGAAGGCTAGCCGCGAGATACTAGAGTCCACGCCAAGCAACAACGGCAGCATCGTTCACATTTAGGAGCAAAATGCGTTTCTTGATTTCCGTTATCGATTCCGAAACCACGCCCGGCGAGGGTGGCACGGCAACGGGTGGCGAGATGGCGGCCATCGATACATTCAATGACAAGTTGGAAGCCAACGGTCAATTGCTTCTCGCTTGCGGACTAGCTGGCCCAAGCACGGCAACCCTGATTGATAACCGCGCGGGAGCCGGCAAGGTGGAACAAGCGTCGTTGTTTGGTTTGGAAAAATACCAGAGCGGATTCTGGTTGATCAAGGCCGATTCGCGCGAGGAAGCCGAGGCCCTGGCGGCAGAGGGTTCGCGCGCCTGCAATCGCCGCGTGGAACTGCGCCAGCTGCTGGGCAACTGATTCCATCCAGCTGCCCCGGGATAGCGGCGGCAGTAAGTACGCGCACCCCATACACTCTTTGTTATGACATTGAGCATTCCTGCACC